>Ga0207102_1058_pt2 | contig 19408 bp, 17 predicted proteins | sample Alteio_BWMinHeat_80_FD_153573 | JGI IMG/M metagenome (GOLD analysis project Ga0207102, IMG submission 153573) | Enriched cells from forest soil in Barre Woods Harvard Forest LTER site, Petersham, Massachusetts, United States -... | ecosystem: Environmental > Terrestrial > Soil > Temperate forest >... | reverse complement strand
GCAGCCCTGGAAGCGGCTGCCAACGCAATCGTTATCACGGACTACGAAGGCACAATCGTGTGGGTAAATGGGGCGTTTACGATCATGACTGGCTACTCTAAGGAAGAGGTATTGGGAAAGACCCACCGGCTGTTGAAATCCGGAGAGCAGAACCAAAGCTATTATGCGGATCTGTGGGCAACAATTTCGACAGGAAAAGTCTGGAAAGGCGAGATCGTCAACAGGCGGAAAGACGGAACAACCTACACCGAAGAGATGACGATCACGCCGGTTACGCGAGACGTTCGAAATCCGGCTAACAGATACTTCATCGCTATTAAACAAGACATCACCGGACGTAAGCAGATTGATCAAGCCCTTCGGCAAGCGGAAGAAAAGTATCGGGCTATCTTCGAAGATGCTGTCGTCGGCATCTTTCAGAGCACGCTCGGCGGGCGATACCTCAACGTGAATCCGGCAATGGCCCATATGCTGGGTTACGACTCTCCTCGCGAGCTGATCGCGGGTATTACGGACATTTCCCAGCAAGTCTATGTCGATCCCGCGAGGCGAGAAGAGCTCAAGAGACTACTGAGAGAGCAGGGAATGGTCAAGAACTTTGAATGCGCCGTCTACCGCAAAGACGGCCGCAAGATATGGTTCTCCGCGAACGTGCGAGCCATCTCCAAAGATGGCGTGCTCGTGGGATATGAAGGAACGAACGAGGACATCACGGCTCGCAAAATCGCCGAAGAACGAGTGCAATACTTAGCCTACTACGATGGCCTGACCGGACTACCCAATCGGACCCTCCTTCAGGATCGCTTGGCCAAGACCCTCGCTGGCGCTCGTCGGCAAAAGGATAAAGTCGCGCTTCTGTTCGTCGACCTCGACGGGTTCAAGAACATCAACGACTCGTTGGGCCACCCGATCGGCGACCTCCTCTTGCAAGAAATCGCAGAGCGGCTTAAGACGTGGGGACGTGAACAGGACACCGTCGCCCGACTGGGCGGCGACGAATTCCTCATCATGCTGACTGACATAAAGGACGTGCCCGACGTTGCGGTTGCCGCTGAGCGCCTCATGGATGCCATGACCGCCGCATTCGTTGTTCAAGGCCACTCGCTCAGTATTGGCTGTTGCATCGGAATCAGTATTTTTCCGGAACACGGCGCGGACGGCGAGACCCTAATCAGGCGGGCCGACGCCGCCATGTATAACGCCAAAGACTATGGACGCAACAACTTCCGGTTCTTTACCGAGGACATGAATGCTCAGGCCCTAGAGCGATTGACTCTAGAGAACGGCTTACGATCGGCACTGCAGAACAAGGAACTGTTCTTAATGTATCAGCCACAGATGGATGTTGCCACCGGACGCATCACTGGGTTGGAGGCGCTCCTTCGGTGGCAGCATCAGGACTTGGGTCTTGTGCCGCCCGACAAATTCGTACGAATCGCTGAGAACAGTGGCCTGATCGTGCCAATTGGTGAATGGGTGCTCAGGACATCCTGTGCTCAAGCCCAGCGATGGCAAGCGGAGGGTCTACCTCCGGTGACGGTCGCTGTGAATGTATCCGCGATCCAGTTCCGTCAGGAAGGCTTCTGCGAACTCATCAGAAGAGTGCTCCATGAGACCGGCCTGGCCGCGCAATACCTCGAACTTGAGTTGACAGAAAGCCTACTCCTAGCCAACGCAGATGTGATGTTGTCAGTTGTTCAGGAACTAACGGCGATGGGTGTGGCGCTCGCGATTGACGACTTCGGAACCGGCTATTCCAGCTTCGCCTACTTGAGACAGTTTCGGATCGGCAAGCTCAAAATTGATCGCGTATTTATCCGAGATGTCGCCGTGACTCCCGATGATGCAGCGATCACAGCCGCAATCATCAGCATGGCAAAAAGTCTGCGGCTCAAAGTGATCGCCGAAGGGGTCGAAAATGAAGCGCAAATGTCGTTCCTGCGGGCGCATCATTGTGACGAGATTCAAGGCTACTATTTCAGCAAGCCCTTGGCGGTCGACCAGGTTGCTGACAAGCTGCGAAGCAACTCTCCGGCCCCGCTAGCCGAGGGCAAGCCAGCAGGAGACAATCCTGACAAACCTTCTGAGGTGAGTATTTCACTTATGTCGATAGGACTTGCGCTTTTGGTGTCCGCTGATGCCGCTACAATTCAGGAGTTCAGCTTAGCCCTAAGAGATTTGTCAATTTCGCCGGACGCATGTCAGGACGCAGTAAGCGCGGGCATTCTCCTGAAGAGCCGAAAATTCGATGCCGTTATTGTTGATCTCCAACTGGGAGCGGAGTCAGGACAGATTCTGGACGACGTGCATCTCTCCTCGTCGAACCGGACAGCGGTAACGTTCGGCATCAGCGACAACGACGCGGGCGCTACGACGGCTTCGCGCAAGAAATCGCAGTTTGTCTTCGAGAGACCTCTTTCGCCACAGTCGATCCACAAAACTCTCAAGCCAGCATATGGTCTTATCTTGAGAGAGCGAAGACGCTATTTCCGTTACCCGGTCTCTATTCCTGTCACTGTCCAGCGGGACGGCAGGGAGGAAGTACGCTGTAGCAGCGTAAATATCAGCGGAGGAGGGATGGCGTTGAGCACTCAGGTTCCGCTCCTTCCCGGAGAAAGCGTCCGGGTTCAATTCACTTTGCCGGATCACGAAGCACCGTTTTTGGCTGAATCAACGCTATGCTGGTCAAGAACCGGCCATTTTGGACTTCGCTTCCTATCCGTCTCAGACGAACACATGGCCCAACTTCAGACCTGGCTATCTGAAAAGCTGGAAGAGACGCTCCCGGAATCCGTTGCCAAACAATTCCGAAAGCCAGAACCCTGCACGAAATGACAACTTTGAGCGATAAGACCGAGCCTTCAACAGGGCCATTCACCGTTCTCGCGGTTGACGATTCTGCAATCTATCGCAAAATGGTGGAGCTTTTTGCAAGTGTCAGAGCAACCACATGATTGACAAGTTGACAGATTGATTCCGCAGCCAGCGTGACTTCGTCACATGATCAGCAGCTTCTCAAACTGGCACTCGGTGGGAGTGCGTGGGTGCGCTTTTGCAATTTATGGGTGCACTCTTTGAGCACAGTACGAGTGATCTGGCTCGAGAGACGCGGTACTTTCAGGTTTCCAGGCGAATCGAAATGAGGAGTAGCCTTACTTGTTCTTGACAGAGTTCTCGCCGGCGGCCAGCAGCGAATCGAGTTCTCTGCGATCCAGCAGACGGCCATTGATTATTACGAATTCTATCTTCCGTGTGTCCGTGATGTTCTGCAGAGGATCGGCCGAAAGCAGGACCAGATCCGCGAGCTTCCTCTTTTCTATGCTTCCAACATCCCTCTCCATGCCCAAGAATCGCGCGGGAGCGATTGTCGCGCTCTGGATTGCTTGCGTCGGCGTCAACCCGGCGTCCACCAACAAACCAAGCTCGTCGTGGAGCGAGAATCCAGCGTATGCGTAGGGTTGGTACCAAGCTACATCGGTTCCCGCCAGCAGAGAAACACCGGCTCGCTGCATAGCACCGACGATTTGGGAACCCTGCTCGAACATAAGTCTGATCCAGCTGCGAGTTCGGGGATAAATGTGCGTTACGAAGGGGTCACGCCGTCACATTGGGTTTAGGTATCGCTGTCCGACTTGTAATCAACGAACGGCCATAGACAATCGGGCGGCCACTGGAACGCAGCCTTCGGTTTTATGACGAGAGTGCCGGGGTGCTTGGGTTCGTCAGCCTGAGGATTTAGGTCAGGCGATGGCGGCGACGGGATTCTGGCGATCATGCATGGCACCCGCAACGAAAACAGTGGCGTAGCAGTTGTTTTTGGCTGCGCCACCGGGAGGAACATGCGGACCAATGGGGGAGGGCCGCATCAGTTCCTCCGCCCCTTCTTCAATGCTTAAGAACCTACACTCGTCCTTATGTGATGCCTGTTCAGAATTGCACAGTCTTGGCATAACTCATCGCACTATCTCAAGTATATCTTGACTCTTCTTGAGTATATTTTGACTCTTCTTGCATGATAACCAACTGAAGTGCTTTCTGCGACCGTACTCCAAAGAGTCGATTGGCTGGCAGTTACCGATATCAATCCGCGGTTTGCGTCCGCGGCCGAGCGACTCGCAGCACTCGACGATCCAGTTATGCAGGTTGAGGAAAGGGTACGGTCACGACATCCCGGCCGCGCTCTTTGGATTTATAGAGGCATTGGTCCGCGATGTTGAGTAACTCTTCGGAGCCTGAACCGTGCTCCGGAAACGCAGCTACGCCCACCGAAACCGTGAGCTGTCCGAGTGACTGCTTCTTATACTGCAGCCGCAGGCTCTTTACTTCCGAGCGCAATGCGTCTGCACGGGTAGCCGCATCCTGCGAAGTGGACTCAGGCAGAATAATGGCGAATTCCTCACCACCATAGCGGCAACATATGTCGGTGGTGCGAAAAAAAGTGCGAAACAGATCGGCGATGGATTGAAGCACCAAGTCTCCCGCATCATGGCCGAACGCGTCGTTGAATCTCTTGAAGTGGTCCAGATCGAGGAAAAGAACGGCGATGGATTGTTTCTTGCGAGCTGCGATTTGCAGCTCTCTTTCGAACGATTCCTCCAGGAAGCGCCGGTTGAACAGGCGAGTCAGCGGATCACGAATCGACTGTTCCCGAAGGGTCTCGCGCGACTGCAAGCTCGCCAAAGAAAGGGCGATCTGCGAGGCTGCACTGATGGCCAATCGCTGATGCGAGTCCCGAAAACTCTCGTTGCCAAACTCCGATCGGAGTTTCGTTGCGCCGTCAAATTCCAGAAACAAGACACCAATCGCGTTCCCCTGCGCGACCATCGGCACGCATAGGGACTCGTTTGTCGCACCCTTGATTACATGTTGGCAAGCGATGTCATTTCGTGGATGCCCGTTCCAGTGAGGTTGACCGCGGCGGAGGGACCAGCACGCGGCGGGAGGAAACGTCGGCGCTAATACGTCTTTTTGCCCCCACCGAACTGCCGCCTCGATGAGGTCTCGCGACGACCTGAACAAATAGAGCGCTCCAGAGGGAGCGGCAGGGAAAAGCTTCTGCATTGAATTTGGGATGACGGCGCTGGCCTCCTTGACCGTCCCACTACACGCCAACAGAGATCCCATGTCATTCAACAAAGTCGTTTGTTTTGTACGGAGCTCCAACTCCTTCACCAGTTGGTCCAGCGACGCCGCATGTTGCCGCTGCGCTTCGCTCGCCCTGATCTCGTCGGAAATGTCCTCGTAGATCAAATAGGCGCCCCCTACCTCACCGGCGACTAACAGTGGAACGCCATGCAGTGCAAGGTCAAGAATCTTTCCGTCCTTTCTCTTCTGGCGGACGATCTTGTGCAAGGCCTTTCCGGCAAAGATCTGACGAATCAATTGCGGCGAATCGGAAGCCCCATCGTCGGTCATTCCCATACGCCCGATGTCAATCGAGGCAAGCTCGTGCCGGTCGTACTGAAACAGCCTTTCGAAGGCGGAATTCACCAGTTCGACAGCGCCTTGTCGGTCGAGAACAATGATCCCCAGCGGGCTATTTTGTATGAGCGAATCTAGATATGTAGTCTGTTTATTCAGATCAATGGTCAGGTGGTGTCGCTCACTAACCTCGGATCCCACGATGAGCCCAACTGCGGACAACACCATCATGAGCAGGGCGACCTTGTTGAACACCACTGCGGTGGGTGGGAACAAATGCATCGCGACCACGATTCCACAATTCAGCGCCAGCAAGCCGGTGACGACGCGCCTGATTCCCTGGCGCATCGCAATCCAAACGATCGGAATAAAACTTAGATAAAAGTAATCGTAGCGCCCATCACTGAATCCGAACATTATCAGGAGAACAGCGAATATCGTTACCGCTTGGGTAAAGGCCTCCACGATCGCACCGACAGTGAATCTCGGTCGAGTGGAACGCGCTCTGGCACGGATTTGGGGAGGCCCTGGCGTTAGCCAACTGCGAACGTGCGGAAAGGCATGGACTAGAAGAAATGGAGCGATGCCCACCAACCCGATTGCGTCACCCAAAAACCAACCTACCGCGGAAGACTTGAATTCACTTCGGGCAATGCTGTGATCGCCGATCAGCGAAGCGACGCCAAAGAGCGTTGCTCCTGCTGCCGCAGTCGCACTCAGAATCACGTAGCGGACCACATCCCGACGGCGACGCAACCCAAGATCGATTTGCATCGGCCCGCGCAGTATGAAGGCAGCCGCGCCATAGCATAGGGCGATTCCCGCGGCGCCGAAGGTGTTGCCTAAGGACATCAGCGGCTCTCCGTAAATAACCCTACCGGCGAGCCCATCGGAAAAACAGACGAGTAGCGCGTACCAGGGGCTTACACCCATTAGAAGCGCCATTACCAGGCCCATGGCGGGATACCAGATAATGAATCCAAGGCGAGAGAGGAGAATAACTTCGGGGCGATTCAGGAGCATGTACAAGAGCAGGAACGAAAAGGAAACAAGTGCGTGTCGGAGGATCAGGCGATGCGAATGCATGAATTAAGGTCTCAGTGAAATCAGTGCAATTGACTTGAAACTATTCGTGGCGTGCTCTGTCCAGATGGCGAAGATGTCGGTATTTCAATTGTGCGGAAAAGCGTTCAAAATGCCGCCGTCGCCGTAAAACGACGATACCGCGACGCAGACCGAGAAGAATGCAACGAGTATCGCAGCGCAAAGAAGTCACCGTCGGTGGTTTCGCGTTGGGGACGCTCCGCGGACCACCGACTGGGCGCCTGCACTTTGAGCACCAGTTCCAATTTCGACGCTAAGCGATTGGCTGAGAGGGTTCTGTTGGAGATTGATCGCGTTGGAGTGGAGGCGTGCCTGTCTTATTTTCGGATTCTTTCCGACATTCAGCTATACCAGCAGATTCGCGATGATGATCGAAAGCATGGAGAGGGGAGCAATCAAAAGAGCAGGTACGGACGCAGCCGCCTGATCCGGGCGCAGGAACCAGAAGGTTAGACCGGTCACAGACTCATGGGATTTCACCTGCAATACGACTGCGCGAGTATGGAGCGGTTCTGTTGATCGAAACTGGATCCTTAACTTGCTTTCCCGACCTTCGCATCTGCCAGCAACTGGTAAATTGTTGCGCGCGATATGCCCAAAATCTCGGCGGCCTGCGACTTGTTTCCACCAACATGTTCCAGAACGCGCATCACGTGGCGTTGTTGCAATTCTTGGACGGACATCAGAATTTCATCCGGTCCACTCACTTCCCCGGACTGGCCTCGCACTGGCTCCGGCAGGTCTCCAATGTCAATTACTGTTCCCTCCGCCATCATGCAAGCATTGCCAATGACATTCTCAAGCTCTCGGACGTTGCCAGGCCATGAATAGACTGCCATCCTGGTTTGAGCCCGGCGCGTTATGCCGGCAACCGGTTTCTTGTATTCGGCGGCAAACTTCTCCAAGAAATGCCTTTCCAGAAGAAGCAAGTCCTCTCGTCTTTGCATTAGACGAGGCAAGGGAATCTCTACCATCGCCAGCCGGTAATATAAGTCTTCCCGAAATGTTCCATCTTTTACCATCGCTCGGAGGTTGCGGTTGGTCGCTGCAATTACGCGAATGTCAATCGCTCGCGGAACTGGAGAGCCGATCCGCTGGATTTCCTGGCTTTGCAAAACGCGGAGCAACTTGCCCTGCGCACTTAAGGAAAACTCGCCAACTTCATCCAAGAAGACTGTGCCGTGATTCCCGTACTCAAACACGCCGATCTTATCCTGCATGGCCCCAGTGAACGCACCCCGCACGTAGCCGAACAACTCGCTCTCGACCAGCGTGTCGACAATGGCCGAACAGTTGCACACGGCGAACGGGCCCGCAGAGACGGGGCTGAGGTGGTGCAGGGCGCGAGCTACGAGTTCTTTCCCGGTCCCAGTAGGTCCGGTTACAAGCACCGTCCTGAAATGTGGTGCGACCCTCCGAAGTTTCGAAAAGACGTCCAGCATGAGCGGGCTACGCCCAACAATCCCTGCAAATCGGCATGCATCCAGCAGTTCACGCTCAAGTTCCTGGGTTCTGCGCCGGTTCGCGGCTTCAGATAGCAGTTCCCCGATTCGACGCCGGAGTTTTTCCACGTTGAGTGGCTTGTTGAGATAATCAGACGCCCCTTTCTGAATGGCCTCAACCGCTGATTCTGTGGAGTAATGCGCCGTCATGAGTATCACTTCAGCCCCTGGATCAGCGGCCAAGATCCACTCCAGCATTTCAAACCCATGAATCCCGGGCATCATCAAATCAAGCAGGACTATTTGGGGGCGAATCCGCTTGAACATCTCCAGGCCGATTTTGGGGTCGCCTGCGGTAAGAACGTCCACGCCAGCATTCGACAGCGCGTCTGTGATTAATTCTAGGCTCTGTGCCTCGTCATCAATCGCCAGGAGTTTGGGAGTCTTGTGGTCGGGCATATACGGAACCCTCACACGTTCGGTACTGTTCTGTCTGTTCGTACCGTATCAGAGTTGATTCGGGTCTGTCACCTCCTGCTGGAGTAACCTCTAGGAGCGCAGAGCCTCTTTTTGGAGGTCCGTGGAGCCGCCAACGCACTCCTTTTCTTTGAGTTGGCGGACGATCTCCGGCGGGCATCTGTGTCTAAGAAGACCGCTCGTGGTTCGAACCGTAGGCACTACTATGTAGAAACGAGCGAATAGCGGATTGCTTGGACGGACAGGGCGATGCGGTTTCTGACACCCAATTTGTGCATCAGTTTAGCCACGTGGGCCTTGACCGTCCGTTCTTTAATTCCTAGTGGGCTTCCGATCTCCCTGTTGGACAGGCCCTCAACCAACATTGCCAAGACCTGCTTCTCACGCAACGTGGGTCTGAAAGTGCCAGCCTGAAGGTCACGGCTCAGCAGGCCTACTGAACTTTCTATGATCATCGATATGATGCGACGTGGAATCCATACGGAGCCGCGATGCACGGTGTTGATCGCTTCAGTGAACTCGGGCGCCGGTCCAGATTCATCCACATAACCCTTCGCTCCAGAAGCGATGGCGTTCAGGATGGTTTGGTCATCCGCGCCGGCTCCGGTCACGACAACTTTCAAGTCCGGTCGAATGACTCTCCACATGGCGATAGTATCGAGAAACATATTTCCCGAGTGGCGAAGTATCACGATATTCACTTTCCGATTTGTTGCGATGAGGGAAACCGACGTAGTGATCAAGCGAAAACTGGGCACCAGGCCGAAGATAGAGCGCAAGCCCAGTAGTCGGATGGGATCATCTTCTACCACGGCAATGCCAATGATCGCCTGTCTGATCGGCTTCGGTTTCATCATCCCTTCTTCTTCAGGTTGCTTTTGCTGCTTAGGCCGATGCCTACGTCGCAACATGGCGAGTTCCGCCGCCTTGGGGGAACTGCAACTCATTAGCCGCAAGAATGCTGTCGATTCGAACGCGGTTTCACAGGAATTGATTTGTAATGGGCATGTCGATGGCCAAACACTGCCGCGTCGTCCGAATTACTGGCGCGTCCTGACTCACTCGTACCTCGATTGACTTCCGTGGATTAGCAGGGGGCAAGTAGGAAGGACGCGCGAATGGTCCCGTCACACTCGTGGTAACGGAGATCGGCTCCCAGAGCGGTTGGCACTCGGATGATGTGCGCACGGAGCAGTCTCACGGGGTCCGCGAAGTTCTGCAAGGCTGTCTGCACTCGCATCTGGACGTTCTGCTGCCGAAAATGGACATTGCAGGAGCAGTAGAACTCTTCTTCATCGTGGCGATCACCGACGCGATTGGCGGTGAGGCAATCAGCCAGAGTGACGACCAGAATTCAGGTTGTTTACACCAGAGGTTGTTAACACCAGACCCACTCCAGAGCAACTGCACCCGAGTACGCTTAGTTATCTACAACTTGTTGTCAAGGCAGTTACTGTTCCTGATAACTGGTGCGAGTCGGTGTTAGTACCTACGATGCTCTGGTATCTTGTTTTCCGATAAGCAGGCGCAGTGTCGCCAGTTCCAAAATGGGAATAGGGGCCACAATTCCAAACTGGGACGCTTAGAATGCACTTGCATTGCCTTGGCGGTGTCAGATACATTCGATTGTAACGCGCCAGTGGTTTTGGACACAGTAGGCAAGAAGCTCCAACATCGCCTTGTCGAACGGCAGTTCCCACCGACGGGGGGCAGGAAATGCAGTCTTTCCTCAGGCGAGCCCCAGGGTCCAAGAAATAGACGATTAACGCGGAGTTCGTCTCAGGCCGGATAGCGGACCGTTACTGAGAATGCACGTTTTGGCGCACCCAGGAGATGCCAATGATTCGTGCCAACAAGGCCCGCTCCAAGGCCGAGAACCGCGGCCGCGAGTTGCTCGCCGTAGTATCTTCTTCCGACGGCGCCACGGTTGGCAGCGATCTCGAAGCCATTGTCGTGGCTTGGAACAAGAATGCGCAGGATCTCTACGGTTACACGGCCGAGGAAATGATCGGCCAACCGATTGCCACCATCATCCCTGAACATGTGCACGAAGAAAGCCTTCAAATACTGCGGGATATCGCGACGGGACAGCCCATGGCTCGCTACGATACTGTTCGCAGACGCAAAGGCGGAAGCCTGGTTCATGTCTCACTGATGGTCTCTCCGGTGAGGAATTCCAAGAGGCAAATCATCGGATATTCCACTCATGCTCACGCTGTTACCGAGCGCAAGCGTGGGGAAGAGTGCGAACGCCTGGCCGCCGTGGTCGAGTCGTCGGATGACGCGATTATCGGACAGAGTCTGGACGGAACGATCTTCGCCTGGAACTCCGGTGCCGGGAATTTGTTCGGCTACTCCTCATCAGAGGCTGTGGGCGAGCAGATACGGATGTTGCTGCCGCCGGAACGAGCGAACGAGGAATCTGATGTTCTGGAACGGATCAGGAACGGTGTGCGCGTCAAGCATTTCGAAACAGTCCGGGTTCGAAAGGATGGCACACTAGTTCACGTTTCGGTGACGATTTCGCCGATTCGAGACAAAGGCGGTGTGATCGTAGGAGCTTCACAAATTGCGCGCGACATCACGGAGCGGATTCGTGCAGAAGAATTGCAGGAACGTCTGGCAGCTGTGGTCGAGTCGTCCGACGACGCCATCATTGGCAACAGTCCGCAGGGGACGATTACCGCCTGGAACCCCGGAGCTGAGAACCTGTTTGGTTACTCGGCATCCGAGGCGATGGGCAAACCGACACAGATGCTCGTGCCGCCGGAACGAGCGAACGAGGAATCTGACATTCTGGCGCGAGTCGCGCGCGGTGAACGCCTTGACCATTTCGAAACCGTCCGTGTGCAAAAAGATGGCAAGAGAGTCGACGTTTCTGTAACGGTTTCGCCCATTCGCGATAGGAGCGGCGCGATTGTCGGTGCTTCAAAAACTGCGCGTGACATCAGCGAGCGTAAGTGCGCGGAAGAAGAATTGCGCAAGTCGGAAGACCGGTTCAGCAAGGCCTTTCGCCAAAGCCCAGTTGCAATCACGATCGCGACCGAGGCGGAAGGACAGTATTTGGATGCGAACGAATCATTTCTCAGAATGACTGGCTTCCCACGTGCGGATGTCATTGGCCACACCTCCTTCGATCTGGCGTTCTGGGTCCTTCCGTCGCTGCGCGTAGACTTGCTCCGGCTGTTACAGGGTGGCGGAAATGTGATCGACGTCCGTATGCAATTCAAGAACTCAACGGGAGAGATTCGGGAAGCAGAACTGTCGTGGGAGCGGATCGAGGTTGAGGGCCAACCCTGCCTCCTGTCTTTCATGCGCGATGTCACCGAACGGATGCGGTCTGACGAAAGGCTGCAGGAATACGAAAGAGTCGTCGAAGGCCTGGTGGACATGATCGTGGTAGTGGACAGGGATTACCGCTACATAATCGCGAATCGCTCGTTCCTGAACTATCGGGATATGGCAAGAGAACAGGTCATAGGGCACCGCGTGGACGAAATCTTGGAGAAAAATATCTTTGAGTCCCTTGTCAGAAAGAAGATGGATGAATGTTTCGGTGGAAAAGTCGTTCAATACGAACTGAAGTATGACTATCCCAAACTGGGCGAGCGAGCCTTGCTTGCGTCGTACTTTCCCATCGCGGGTCCCATGGGGATCGAGCGGATCGCTTGTGTGCTGCGGGACATCACCGAGCGCAAACGAGCCGAGGAAATGTTACGCAAGTCCGAAGACAGATTCAGTAAAGCGTTTCGCCAAAGCCCGCTGGCAATCACAATCTCGACGGAAGCGGAAGGGATGTATTTGGACACAAACGAATCATTCCTCAAAATGACTGGATACGCGCGCGAGGATGTAATTGGCCACACGGCCTCGGAGCTGAGGTTCTGGGCTCTGCCCTCGCTGCGTACAGAACTTCTCGGGGAGTTACGGAAGGGCGCGGCCGTGATGGACCATCGCATGGAATTCAAGACCTCGAAGGGGGAGACTCGGGAAGCAGAACTGTCGTGGGACGAGATCGAGGTCGATGGTCAATCCTGTCTTCTGGCTTTCATGCGCGACATTACCGAGACTCAACGCCTGGAAGCGCAGTTCCGCCAGGCTCAGAAGATGGAGGCCGTTGGCCGCTTGGCCGGGGGAGTGGCCCATGACTTCAATAACATGCTAAGCGTAATCATCGGCTACAGCGATCTATCGGTCGACTTAGTTGCACCACAGAGTTCCGTAAAGAGATACTTGGTGCAGATCAAGAAAGCTTCGGAACGGGCCGCCTTGCTCACTCGCCAACTCTTGGCTTTTAGCCGGCAGCAGATCGTCTTTCCCAGAATCCTGGATCTCAACGACGTGGTGAGTAATCTTGCCACCATGTTGCTGCGCATGGTCGGCGAGAGTATTTCAGTGTCATTCCAGCCGACTAAGCCGCTTGGCAGCATCAAGGCCGACCCGGGGCAAATTGAACAAATCCTGATGAATCTGGTGGTAAATGCACGAGATGCAATGCCACGCGGCGGCGAGATTTTGGTTGAGACAGCGCACGCCGAACTGGACGAGCAATACGCTTCCGAGCACACCGGTTCCCAGCCTGGACGACACGTCGTCTTGGCCGTCAGCGACACCGGTTGTGGGATCGACGAACGTATCAAATCGAAAATCTTCGAGCCTTTCTTCACCACAAAGGGTATTGGGCAAGGGACCGGTCTCGGACTCTCCACCGTGTACGGAATCGTAACCCAGAACAAGGGCAGCATATGCGTTGACAGCGAGCCGGGGAAGGGCACGACGTTCAAGATCTATTTTCCAAGAATCGCCGCGAAAGCAGAAGAACTGGTGCAGTTTCACGAAGTGGACGAGGTTATATCAGGGTCCGAAACGATTTTGCTGGTGGAAGATGATGAGTCGGTCCGTAAGGTGACCGCTAGCTTGTTAAGCAGTGCCGGCTATCGAATCATCGAGGCAAGCAATGCCGAGAACGCCATGGCAGTCATGACCACGTCCGGGCCCAGAATCGATTTAGTGCTTACCGACCTCATCATGTTCGGGCAAAGTGGGTTTGAGCTAATCGAACAAGCGAAGGTAATCCGCCCGGGTCTTCGATCGCTCTTCATGTCGGGATATACCGGAGATCTGGTTGCATTAGGGGGTCGCTTCACATCGGAACGTGCATTCCTATCGAAGCCATTCACCAAAGTCTCGCTCCTCAAGAAGGTTTATGCAGCCCTGCACAGCTAGCGGGAGCAAGCCTCGCCATTTCATGCTTTAGGGAATTATCTGACCATATTCACAGCGGCAGTGTTGTATATGACTCAGCCCTAAACGAGCATTTCGCATAGAGCCCTGCTGGTAGATGACGACGATCCGGTTCGCGAAAATATTGACGTTGACCGTTGACCCATGAGGCTCATGGCAGAAACTTTATCCCTCCGACCCACCCCTCTCCCTCAGCGTCAACATCAGCCCCAAGCAATTCGCACAAGCCGATCTGGCTTCTCAGATCCAGCAACTCCTTCAGCAAATTGGCATGAATCCTTGCTGCATCGATCTGGAAATCACCGAGACCATTGCCATGGCCGACGCCGAAAAGTCTGCGAGCGTGCTTTCGGAGTTGAAGGCGCTCGGCGTTCGGCTGGACACCGACGACTTCGGCAAAGGCTGCTCTTCCCTCAGCCGTCTCCTGGGTTTCCGCGTCGACACTCTGAAGATCGATAGAGTCTTCGTTTCCCGTATAGACCGCGACGCCGAGACTCACGGCAATCAACAAAGCGAAAGCTTCCTCCGGGTTTCGATCTAAGGCCGCTGAAGCAACGGCCGGATAACTATGACGCTAGTGTAGGCTGTCACGCTCGACCCTCTTCCGAGTCATTGCAACCAGGTAGAGCGCAATCGCAAACGACGATCAACTCCTTCTCTTCGTCGGAGGATGTAGCATAACCGTTGCCAGGCAGCCGGCGTTGTGTCGCTGTTTGACACGATCGGAATCGCCGATCGGGACAATACCCTACGCCGTACTCTCTTTCGAACGTGTGCAATGTTGAACAGACATACGCCCTCCTGCTTGGCTATCTTGTTTGGATTGCGGATCATCCTTCTATCGGCTTACTCAGAGATGCCAGAGCGAGTCCTCTGGCTGGTCGATGACTACGTAATGAAGAGCGAACTACCAGAGCGGCTGCTGCCGATCATCGAAAGAACGCACAGGATCGCACCGCGTTCAACCGGAAGGCTCCAGCGCAGGGAGGCGACAGCCTAAGTGTTGGTTACTGCCTCGCTTTCGTTGCAATCTGTTCTATGTCGTTCACTGGTAGGAAGTAATCGACCTTTCGCATGGAGATAATCACAAGGATTTGCACCGTTCCGTGCAAAAGTTAAGCGCTCGAATCACGCGACAGAGGAGTAGAGCAAAGCCCGGGCGCGTTCTATTTGACATATTCTCAGACTTTGGGATTAACGCAGATATACCTGCGTTCCGAACTTCTTGTTCAGAGAACACGTCGCTGTAGTCAGTGAATATGATCACTGGCACCGTGGGCATCATCGTTTCAAAGCGCGAGTGGCCTCTATGCCGTTCATCACGGGCATTGACAAGTCCATCAGGATTAGGTCAGGGCGCAACGCTTGTGCCTTCCTATCGCGTCTCGCCCTTTTTCCGCCTCCCCGCATCTGGCAAGTCCGCCTCCAACGTGAATGCGCAGCACAGCATCTGGCGGACAATCGCATCGTCATCAACTATTCCAATACATCCGTGAAATACGGAGAAATGCGGAGAGACGTTTCTTGCGCGCGACTCGCAGCGAGGCTTTGTCACCGGTTTACGCAGGGGTGACGACGGCCATGCCGTGCAGTTCGAAACGGGAAATATCTCCGTAATTTGCATGAGTACCGATAACCCCCTTCCCGTCATTTATTCCTGAGCTCTCTGCAAATGGGAAGTCATCCGGGCCGCGAAGACTGGTAGGAAATCTCTCAATTGACGATAAATCGCCATCTCTAACAATGTCGGCGGTGAGCGGCAAGGCATTGGCAGAGTGCTTAGCCATCGGCTGTTGGGTTGGCCGACCATTCTTCTAGTAGGATTCCTCACGAACCCGATTGTCATGGGATTCCCTCAGCTTTTGGTTTGCTTAGATAGTGGTGTTTCGTGGTTTTACGCGTCCAGAAGGCGAGTTGCGGGAACTAAGAGAAGGGATCGCGCCGTCTGCGGCTGCGTCATAGCTGCCGGCCGTCGACCCTGTGTCAAGCGAAGTTATGAGCAGGCAGTCCAAAACTAACGAACTGCCTGCCTCCAAGGACTGCTTCGACAGCAGCCAATAGGTCGGTTCCGGCCCTCGCTTTCACGACGTAGCCCCACGCCCCCAAGCTCAGAGCTTCTTGTACCACGTCTGGTGAAGATTCCCACACGCACTTCGCCGCTTCCTCCGGGTGCTGCAGTCGCCGTTCTTGCAGTTCCCCGGTTTCGGTATCCACAAACGCAATTTGTTGGAACCCCGGGTGGTAATCGCATCCTATAATCTTCATGTTCGGCTCCTTTCTCCCGGGCCTTGGTTGGTTGGCACCTCCCAAGTCTATCCGGGCGTCGGAGCCGACATTGTTATGGAATCAATTTCACGTATTGACTCGACTGGCCAAATCTTCGCGCCCATTATGCAAGGCTCGTCAGCTTCCAACCCCCACCACTGCTGATTCAGGTCCACCGATCTCACGGTCTCAGCACTCTCTAACCGCTGGGCTGGCTCATTCATTCCGCAATGCCAGAAGTGGGTTAACCTTTGTAGCTTTTCGGGCCGGCAGATAGCACGCCAGCAATGCAATCATTCCCAGCACAAGTGTTACTGTGGCGAAGGTCTCAGGATCGTAGGTACTGACGCCGAACAGCAGGCTGCCCACAAAGTGCATTGAGCCCAGACCTGCGACAACCCCAACCAGCACGCCCACGCCCGCTAACCGAAGCCCCTGCCCAATCACCCAGCGGAGCACCTCAGTGGGAGTGGCACCGAGCGCCATCCGAATTCCAATTTCGCGCGTCTGCTGATTTACAGAGTAGGAGAGCACACCATAGACACCTATCGCCGCAAGAATGAGCGCCAGGCCGCCGAATAGTGTGAGCATCGCGGCTGCCATGCGAGGCGCCCACAGTCCCTGGTCTAACACCTCTTCGATGGTCTGAACATTCGTAATGGCCAGGTTGTGATCCAGCGCTTGAATCTGGCTGCGCACTGTGGCGATGACCGCACGTGGGTCTCCCGAGGTGCGCACCTGCAGGGTCGCGGCCGGAGAGTAATCCTGGGTCAGTGGAAGATAAGCAAGCGGTTGAGGATCTTCACCGATCTGGTTGATCACCGTGTTGCCTACGACCCCTACGACCTCAAGCAACTTGGGGTCGCCGAAGAAGTGGAAACGTTTGCCAATCGGATCCTGATCCCGCCAGAAATGACGAGCCATGGCTTCGTTGATCACAGCCACGGGCGTGGTCTGATTCTTGTCGAGATCGGTGAAGGTTCGCCCCCGCTTGAGGGGAATGCGCAAAGTGTCGAAAAACCCCGGAGAAACATCGTCAAGTTGCGTCATGGTGCCCCTATAACCAGATGTCTCGTCCTTTCCTTCAGGAAAAACGGTTCGCCCAAGGCCGCCGCCTAACGGGAGGTTTGAGGCAACCGCCGCTGCCTGCACCATGGGAGAGGTTGTCACGCTCTGAATGGCGTCACGATAAAACTGCTGCCCGTGTGCTTCATCATAATGAAGCGCCCCGAGGTCAATTGCCATGACGAAAAGGTGTTTCGATTCAAAGCCGACATCCGTTCTCTGTGCGTTCTGCATGCTTCGAATGAACAGTCCTGCACCGACCAGTGTGATGAGAGCAAGCGCGACCTCGGAAACGATCAGGAGGCTACGCAACGGACCGCGAGTCCAAGTAGCGCCTCCGCCCCGGCCACCGGCGTTGAGCGCCTCGGAGACCTCGGCTCTGGAAGCCTTGATCGCCGGGGCCAGGCCGAAGATGATTCCGGTCGCCAGCGCAAGACCGAGAGTAAATAGCAGTACGTGAGAGTCGAGCGCAAGGTCGAGATCACTAGTCTCTATGAAGGGTGGACGAAAAGCCCAGAGCAAGTGGCGGCCGGCGAACGCGAGCATGAGTCCGACTGCGCCGCCCGACAGAGATAACACTAGACTCTCGGTCAAGAGCTGTCGAACTAGGCGTACACGGTTGGCACCCACGGCGATGCGGATGCTCATTTCACGTTCCCGCCGTGCTCCCTTGGCCAGCAGGAGGTTCGCAAGATTGACGCAAGCGATCAAAAGAATCAGTCCCACGACACCCATCATGAGAGCTCCGGCCACGACAAATTGGTCGTGTTGATTGATACCCACGGCGGCGTCAGCCAGTGCGGAAACCGCAACGCTGCGTCCAGCATTGTCTTTCGGATAATCATGCTCTAGCCGTGAGGCGATCGTCCTCAGGGAGGCTTCAGCTTCTGCCCCGCTAACTCCGGGTTTTAATCTCGCTACTGTAAATGTGTTTAGAAATCTCCTGTCTTTGAAATTATCTTTCACAAATCCAGCCAGGACCTGACCATACATGCTGACCGGAACCCAGACTTCGTCGGCGGGACCGATTGTGAATGTTCCCTTGAAGCCTTTCGGCGCCACTCCAATCACGGTGAATAGCGTCGCGTTCAACGTCACTGTCCTGCCAATCAGGTTTTGGTCCCTTCCGAACTTGTTGGCCCAAAGACTATAGCTAAGGATGGCCACATTGTTGCCGCCCAGTTTGGTGTCTTCATCAGGAAGGAAGAATCGTCCGACGGCGGGTGTCAGGCCAAGGACCTGGAAATAGTTTGCGTTCACCAACTGGCCGGCGACTTGTTTGGGTTCCGCTTCTCCGCTCCAGGTCAGCAGAGTGCCAGAGATACACGAGAGCCCGGCGAGCACTTGGTTCTGTCGCCTGTAATCTTCGCAATTGGCATAGGACATACCCAGCTTGGTGGCGCCGGCTTGCGTGACCTGAGTCTTGCTGTCAATAGTATCCAATTGCACCAGGCGAGAGATTTCGGCGACTGGCAGCGGATGGAGAAGGACGGCATTCACGACAGTAAAAATCGTCGTATTTGCTCCGATGCCTAGCGCCAGCGAAAGAATGCAAATCACAGTGAAGCTGGGATTCTTGCGCATCGAACGCAAGCCGAAGCGAATGTCCTGACCTATGTACTCAAGACTCATCGTCGCACCCCCTGCAGGATTGTAGACCTGCTAGTCAGACGCGGTTGGGACTTTTTAGGAAGCTGGCCTTTGGCGAGCGATGCAGTCACTTGAGGGTTTTGAGTGTAATGGCTTCGATGAGAAGGCCGGTCGGAGTCAAGTCAATTCTTGCTGCAGCCTGCTGAAACAATCGTTGTTCTCCCGGCGAGTGGCCGCTGTCGCCATGCTTCCATCCGCACTCTCGTGTAGCGATTTCATTTTGCTCGGTGCATGTTGGGCGTTCTCGTTTCAGCTGGTGCTGCCATCTGTTTGTCGCCCTGTGGTTCTGCCCTTTCCGAGTGGAACCTGGGCCAGGCGATTAACGCAGTCACCGGACCTCGGCTTTGGCTAGAAGGGCGTTCGGAAGGCGATCCGCGGAAGATCGCCGACGTAATCGTGCAACTGGCCAATAGCGACGAAGGGCCGGTGCGCCTGATCCTCGGTGTGGATGCAGAACAGCGGGTGCAACAGGCGGAAGGTGCGCGTGCGAAAGAGGCCAAGAAATGGCGGCATTTCACTGTTGCGACGGTTTTTGAAGATGGGCGCTTCGACAGCCAATTGTATAGGGCAAAATAGCGGGATCGATTCCTGACCCTGCTGTCGTGACGACTGTTTACGCCGCGTTGCGTACGATTCGGATCTTGCCGGTGATCCAGCAGATTAGACTTTGTGCTTGCCAGGGTCAACGTGAGTGTAAAACAAATGGGCGGCCCGGCCGGAGCCGCCCATTTGTTTTACAC
>Ga0207102_1021_pt2 | contig 19543 bp, 14 predicted proteins | sample Alteio_BWMinHeat_80_FD_153573 | JGI IMG/M metagenome (GOLD analysis project Ga0207102, IMG submission 153573) | Enriched cells from forest soil in Barre Woods Harvard Forest LTER site, Petersham, Massachusetts, United States -... | ecosystem: Environmental > Terrestrial > Soil > Temperate forest >... | reverse complement strand
ATGCGATGGAACAGCCATGATCGCTCCCGTTCCATATCCCATTAAGACATAGTCGGAGATCCAGATCGGCATCTCTTGCTTATTGACAGGATTGATCGCATAAGCCCCTGTAAAGGCTCCGGACTTGTTTTTGTTGAGATCCGTGCGATCTAAATCGCTCTTCATATTGGTCTGTACCTGATAGGCCTTAATCAGGGGCTGCTGCTGAACTGTTATACCCATTTGCTCAAGAGAAAAGCTCATGTCGCCTTCATTGAAAACAATCCTTTGCAAGAGTGCTCTTGTAATTTCCCCTCTAATAGACACTTTATTTGAATCTTTTGATAGATACTCTTCGAAAAGCGTAGAAAGAGGTCTGCAAGGGCTTGAGGAAGCGCTGGCATCCATGCTGAGTCTAATGGCTGTTTCGACAGCTTGTGGTCCTTTTACTTGGCTTTGTCCTAGTCTGCCGGCTACGCTAGTTAAAAAAGGCACCAGATCTTCAGCTGATAAAATGGATTGGCCCTTAGGTTGCACAAATTTCGTTCCTGCAAGTGTAGGTCTGTCTACCATTAGTTGAGCAATTTGTTTAATGGTTAGGGGCTCATCTTGGACTGCATTTGGTTCTGCATTCAAGCCGACTGCATGAGCTGAGCCTACAGCACCAGGTCTTATCAATGAGACGACATCCTCATCGGGTTCATCACTCTTTTCTTCACCCAGTCTTTTTAGGGATGTTGGAGCAGGAAGAATGTTTAGATCCGGACCTAGAGCCTGATCCCACAAGGGAGCTGCTAGGGACGAGGTTACTACAGCAGATTGAGGAACGGATATTGAAGCAGAAATGAATACAAACTCACCACTTTCCACTTCAGCAGATCTTACTTGTTGATCAGCCTCATCATGTTGCAATCTCTCTAATAGTTGGCCTAAAGACTCTCTATTATGCATTGGATTGAAGTGGGCTTGGAGAACTTCCTGCACTTTCTGATCAGGAAATATATCCTCTCCATAGGTTGTTCTAGATGCATGTAATTTGCGCCTTAGATCTTCAAGAGTAGGCAGGACAAGGTCATGAAATTTACCGACATCATACTCAGAACCTCGCAACTGTTTGTTAAATTCCTTAAAACAACCCGTGCGTTCATCTGCCATTAATTGATACCACTGCTTTACAATCTCCGTTATAGTGTCTGAGATACCTACGTCGGTTAGGTTTTCTGCCTCTGCTAGCTTTTTAAATGACACAATAGAAATTGAAGCGATGTTTTTCGCTAACACTTGATTCGCAAAGACCGTTAGTACTTTTTCCAAGGTGGTTGGTAAAATGGTCTCTCCCATTAATCCATGAATGAAATAGGGGTCTTTCATTTTCTCAACCATCTGTTCGATGATGTAAGAGACTTGATAATTCAATGCGGATTGCGCGGAGAGCGCTAGTTGCAATGGATCCGATGCAAGCAAATTTTCTAAAGCTTTCAATGAGATTTTCGGTAATTTTCGTCCAATAGCCTTTTCCATGAGATCTTTGAGTTTACTGGGCAAGATTGTTCTTAGGATTGGTGGTATTATCTTGTCATCCCATAACTTTTTCAGAGATCTAATTTCACAGCCATCTTTATCCTTCACAATCGGAAGAATGACGTCGACAATCTCAACGCCTTGACGGCTAAAGGGGTTCTCAACCTGTGCCTCTTGGTCTTTTATTTTGGTATCTGTTTTTTCTTTATCATCCACTTCATCATCTACTTCATCATTCAACTGTTTTGTTAAATGCGGTAAATTATGATGGATTAAATCGGTGACATCGATCTGACTTAATAAGTCCATGAAACGGTTGATGACTGCATCAGTAACCATGTGTGCATTTTCATCGATTAGATCAAATAAAGTTTGTATTAAAACTACCGGATTACATAAAAGGTCGACGCTTTCTTGCCTGCTGTGCACGATCCCATGCAAGAATTCAAAGATTTTTTCAGTAATCTTGGCTATGGAACCATCAATAAGTAGCGCACGTGCGTTGCCAAGTTGTTCTGGTTTCATACCATACTTAGCTGCATGTTCCGTATATGTAGCGGCATTTGCCTTTATATAGTCCTCAAATGAGTCAAGTTCTAAGCCATCTTCCTTTTTCTTATGGGACGCGAAAACCCAGTCGATCACAGGCTCAATGAAGGGGTCGGATCCTGGCGGCAGCAAGTTGACTAGAGCCCACTCTCCACTAGATCTTGCTGCATCAGTAGGTGAGGAAACAGCAAGCGCTGATGATGCACTAGCGCTTGCGGCAGCAGGTCTTGCCGCATCACCACTTGAGGAAGCAACAGGAGCTAATGATGCATCAGCACTTGCAGCAGCAGATCTTGCTTCGAAAATGAATTGTTTAAACATTTTTGGCAGATCTTCTATATTAAAATCTTGACTAAAGCCTTTAACAAAAATGAAGATATCGATCACATTTAATAATCGAGAAAAAGATCCTTCTTTTTCAGATTTTGTCAATTTTGTGGGCATGTGAGAGGACATCGAGTTTAAAATTTGCCCTTTAAAAGAGAGTATCCATTCGGTGGAGCTTGACATCGCATCTCTTAATTTATTAGCCCCATGTACAATCGCCGGAACGTATTTGGGCGCCTTTGTTTTTATGACATCCACTGAAAGTTCATTAACGACCTCATCTCCTAATTCCAGCGCTGCATCTTGTAACGGGTTGTCGCTGCCTCGGGCGGTGTATATTCGCTTAACGATGTGACGTGATAGGTCGCCCTCTAAAGAATCGTCAGCTAACAACTCAGGAGCTGACATAGAGCGGCCCATACCTTGTCCAGGTTGTTGGACAGAAGATGAAGAGGATAAAGAATACGATAAAGCATCTGAAGCGAAAACTAAAGGAGGGAGATGCCTTCTAGCTGGAGCGTCTGCTAAAGCAGTTACAGGAGCATGCGCTGAAGAGCTTAACTCTGGTGCAGATGGTGCGCGTGGAGGGGGACGCTGACGATCATTTCTTAATGCAGCAGCACGTTCACGGAGTATCCGATCTGTCTCTGGATCAATTCCCGTTGGTCTCTTTTGGAAAAACCCAAAACAGCTAAAGATCTGTCGTGCAATGGTGCCAATCGCTTCCCATACACGGCGTAGCATCGATTTTTTAACGCTTCTAGGTGGTGGAGGTGGAACGTTACCTCTAAGCCGATCGATATCTGCTTCACGGGCTTGGCTGGATTGATCCATTGGACCTAAATGACCGGACATAATGTCCTCCTAATTTGATTAGTTAGCTATTAGAAAGATACGATTATAAAACTTAATCTGGATTATTGCAAACGATTATTAAGAGCTGTTAAAGATTTTCACATTATTTATTTAGGATTTTTTTGCGTAAATTTTGAAGGTAGTCAGGTCATCCCGGCCTGTGCATCAGGGCGAGACGCCCTGACTACGCACTTATTTTCTTACAGAGGCGCGACTCAAACGCTCAGAAATGGTCACCCATAGCCCGGATTGCGGAAAACGCATGTCGACTAAGGCGTGTTTAATCGAATCTTGATCGAGCTGGCGCAAAACGGCATAGAGGGTCTCTGCGACTTTTTCCGGTTCGGATAATGATCCCAAAATGATTTTATTGCAACTAGCAGGATATTGTCGTTCTTTAAAGCCTAAAATCGTGCCGGTAAAATCGGTTGGCACTTCAGTGCATAATATCAAGTTTGCTTGCGGGGCATAGTGGCGGTAGAGTTGTCCAGGGCACAAAGGGGCTTCAGTGGATTTTTGCTGGGCGAATTCAGGGATATAGCCTAAGACGATGGTAAAGCTTTCAGCGGGTAAGGCCCCTAAGCGAATCATCTGCCAGCGCTCTAGGCGATAGGTTAAAATCGTCGATTCAAGGCCGCAGCTACAGCATCCGCCATCCACCACGGGAAAGTGCGCACCAAAATCGACTTCGATATGCGCTGCCTGCGTGGCCGAGGGTTTTCCCGATAAGTTAGCCGAAGGCATGACGAGCGGTCCCACAACCTTGATCACATCGCGCGCTAGGGGGTGACTAGGGATACGGAAGCCGGCCGTTAGCAGTCCAGCTCGAACCGCATTGGGGATGCGCTCGGGAATAATGGGGATGACCAAAGTGAGTGGTCCTGGCCAAAAAGCGTGCGCTAATTCTGTAAAGCCGGGAGGTAAGGTATCGCTATATAATCGCGCTTGATCAGCCTCAGCCAAATGAATAATCAAGGGATTATTCGCCGGGCGTCCTTTTAGCTGGAAAATGCGCCCAATGGCTTCTGGCTGCGTTAAGCTGGCAGCTAGTCCATAGACCGTCTCAGTCGGCAACGCAACGACGTGGCCAGCATTTAACAAACGGCTAGCCTCTGTCGTGGAAATATGCATCGTTAGTTTGTTCCAATAGGATTGTATGCAAAACTTGCTTAAGATGAATAATAAGTAGTTTTTGCTTAGTATTTTACACGAGTCTAACATTACTTTAAACTAAAAGATTGGCAACTTCCTTCAACGAGTCGATGAAATAATCGATCTCTTCCTTGGTGTTGTAAAAGGCAAAAGAGGCGCGGCAGGTGGCGCTGACGCCAAAGCGCCGCATAGTGGGTTGAGCACAATGATGTCCAGTTCGAATCGCAATTCCGCGCAAATCGAGCCATGTGCCGATATCCAAGGGGTGCATGCCCTCAATGACAAAGCTGATGATCGCTCCTTTTTCCTGAGCTGTGCCGATCAACCGCACGCCTTTAATTTCGGCCATGCGTGCAGTGGCGTGCTCTAACAATGCATGTTCCCATTGTTGGATCGCATCGAGCCCTATAGAGCGCACGTAGTCGATAGCCGCCCCTAGCCCCATGACTTCCGCAATCATCGGGGTGCCCGCTTCAAACTTTAAGGGTAGCACGTTATAGGTTGTTTTTTCAAAGGTCACCGTTTCAATCATGTCTCCACCGCCTTGGTAGGGCGGCATGGCATTGAGGAGGTCTACCTTTCCATAAAGCACGCCAATGCCGGTGGGTCCATAAATCTTATGGCCTGAAAAGACGTAGAAATCGGCATTGAGGGCCTGGACGTCGATCGCCAGATGCGGCGCACTTTGCGCGCCATCGATCAGCACTTTTGCGCCCACTTGATGCGCCATTTCAATCATGGTTTGGATGGGATTGATGGTGCCTGTAGAGTTCGCGATGTGGGCAACAGCCACGAGTTTTGTTTTTTGATTGAGTAAACGCGCATAGTCATCGAGCTTGATTTCCGCGCGATCGTTCACTGGGATGATGCGTAGGTGGGCACCGCGCTCTTCGCAGAGCATTTGCCAAGGCACGATGTTAGAGTGATGTTCCATTTCGGAAATGATGATCTCGTCTCCGGGTCGAACAAAAGCCTTTCCAAAAGAGCTGGAGACGAGATTAATCGATTCCGTTGTGCCGCGCGTAAAAATAATCTCTTCAACATGTTCAGCGTGCAGAAACTCTTGGATCTGATGGCGAATCTCTTGATATTTTTCAGTGGCATAAAGGGACAATTCATAAATCGCGCGATGTACCGTACCATAGTGGTTGCGATAGAAATCATCCATGGCATCGATCACCTGACGCGGTTTCTGGGCAGTGGCTGCGCTATCGAAATAAACCAGAGGTTTGTCATGCATGGACTTCTGCAGCATCGGAAAATCGCCGCGCAATTTGACTGTGTCTAATGGGTGAGTCGACATCTGTGCCCCCGAAATGATGGTGTTAGGTTCTCAAAAATCATAGCAAGGCGAAGCAAGAAGGTAGCCAGGCCGTCCCGGCCTGTGTTGTATACAGGGTGTTCTGTCAGAGCGAGACTCTCTGCTTGACACAACACAGGGCGGGACGCCCTGGCTACCTCCTTGCTTCGCTTTTCCATGACTTTTTCCGATTTTTAATCCGTTTTCAAACAAAACTGTCATAGCAAGGCGAAGCAAGAAGGTAGCCAGGCCGTCCCGGCCTGTGTTGTATCCAGGGTGTTCTGTCAGAGCGAGACTCTTTGCTTGACACAACACAGGGCGAGACGCCCTGGCTACCTCCTTGCTTCGCTTTTCCATGACTTTTTCCGATTTTTAATCCGTTTTCAAACAAAACTGTCATAGCAAGGCGAAGCAAGAAGGTAGCCAGGCCGTCCCGGCCTGTGTTGTATCCAGGGTGTTCTGTCAGAGCGAGACTCTTTGCTTGACACAACACAGGGCGAGACGCCCTGGCTACCTCCTTGCTTCGCTTTTCCATGACTTTTTCCGATTTTTAATCCGTTTTCAAACAAAACTGTCATAGCAAGGCGAAGCAAGAAGGTAGCCAGGCCGTCCCGGCCTGTGTTGTATACAGGGTGTTCTGTCAGAGCGAGACTCTTTGCTTGACACAACACAGGGCGGGACGCCCTGGCTACCTCTTTGCTTCGCCTTACCATGACTTTTTCCGATTTTTAATCCGTTTTCAAACAAAACTGTCTGGCGCGTTTGCTAATAGCCTCAACCAAAGAGACTAGCGGGATCTTATCGATGACTTCTTGGCAAAATCCGTAAATCAGTAAGTTTTTGGCGTCTGTTTTTAAAAAGCCGCGGGTCGCTAGGTACAACAACTGCTCAGGATCCAATTGTCCCACGGTAGATCCATGTGTCGCTTTGACATCGTCGGCAAAGATCTCTAGATTCGGTTTGCTGTAGGCAAACGCATGATCGCTCAGCACGAGGTTGTTGTTTAACTGAAACGCTTCCGTTTTTTGCGCGAGTTGCCGCACCAAAATCTTTCCTTCAAAGCTTGAGCGCGCACTATCGCTGACGACTGTTTTAAAGAGCTGCATCGAGCGGCAATGAGGGGCTTGATGTTCCATCACGATATGGCTGTGCGCTTCGTTTTTACCCGTCAACATGGAGACTCCATTTAAGATCGCCTCCGCATTTTCTCCCATTAAGATCACGTTGTAGTCGTTACGTACGGTGGCGCTGCCTTCTGTTACATTGACTGTTTTAAGGCTGCTGTTGCGCTTTAACGTTGCGCGTAGCGCTTCAAAATGCCAACTGTCTACTCCCCCATCGAGTGCTGTTTGGGTGAACTGAACGTGAGCTCCCTCTTCAATGGTGATGTCACAAAGGCTATTGATACCATATCCATATCCTTTGCCCGATAGCACGACCTGAGTCGAAATCAGAGATAAAACGGCATGTGCTCCCATGAATAAGTTTAAACGGGGTAAGAGAAGCATCGGATTTTCGCTGGTATCGATTGCATGAATGATCTGTAGGGGCGCATGGACAGCCATTTTTGGAGGAAGATAAAGAAAAATTCCCTCTTCATGGAGAGCGCCGTTTAATAAGGCGAACGCATCTTTTTCCTCTTTGATTGACTTAGCCCATTGGTTGTTTAAAAGGGCTCCATAGGTACGCATGGCATCGCTAAGCTTTAAGATCACGAGTTGTTTGGGCAGTGCTTCGGTGTTCGATAAGTGCTGCTGGTAATGGCCATTTACGAAGACTAAGTAGGAGTGGCGGCACTCTGGATAAATGGCTGCTTGAATGCGTTGTGGTATAATCTGAGTGACTTCTGCGCGTACATAAGGTTGAGTACAGAGTGCTCGCATGCGGATGTAATTGTAGGCCTCGACGTGCCGCGTAGGCAATCCGATGTCAAGGAAGCGCTCCCAGGATTTGGTGCGCCATTTTTCTAAAATTTCTCGTTCCGGAGATTTTTCTGCGGAAATTTCGCTATAAAGCTTCTTAAGTTGGATTTCAAGAGGAGTCTCTTGCTCGGATTCTAGTTGTACCATCATTTACGCGCACTCTCCTCAGAAGTCTCTAACCAGTCGTAACCCTTCTCTTCCAGTTCTAAAGCGAGTTCCGGTCCACCAGATTGCACGATTTTTCCATCGAGCATAACGTGTACAAAATCGGGTTTGATGTAATCTAACAGGCGTTGGTAGTGCGTGATTAAAATCAAACCGCGTTTAGGCGTCATGAGCTGATTGACTCCATGCGAGACAGTCCGCATCGCATCGATATCGAGTCCTGAATCCGTTTCATCTAAAATCGCTAAATCGGGATCGAGCACTGCCATCTGTAGAATCTCATTGCGTTTTTTCTCTCCGCCCGAAAACCCTTCATTTAGATTCCGTGATTTAAATTCCGTCTTGATCTCCATGAGGGCCATTTTTTCTTCGAGGAGCTTTTCAAAGTCCGCATTTTCGATGGCTGGCAACCCTTGAGCTTTGCGCTTGGTATTATACGCGATGCGTAAGAAGTCGAGATTACTGACGCCCGGAATCTCAATTGGATATTGAAAACTCATGAACAGTCCCGCATGGGCGCGCTCTTCAGGTTCCATATCTAAAAGATTGGCTCCTTTAAATAACACCTCGCCTTCCGTGACCTCATAAGAGGGATGACCAGCTAAAATTTTAGCCAAAGTGGACTTGCCTGCGCCGTTTGGTCCCATAATGGCATGTATTTCACCGGCTTTAACGATTAAATTGATGCCTTTTAGGATTTTTTTTCCATCAATAGAGGCACACAAATTGCGAATTTCTATCATTTTTTATCCCACTGAATTTTCTAGTTTTAAGGTTAATAGCTTCTGCGCTTCGACAGCGAATTCTAAGGGAAGTTCCTTGATCACATCCTTGCAAAATCCGTTTACGATCATGCTCACGGCGTCTTCTGCTGAGATACCTCTGGCTTGGAAGTAAAAGAGCTGCTCTTCATTCATCTTGGAGGTCGATGCCTCATGCTCTACTTGACTGCTGGAGTTGCCCACTTCTATGTAAGGAAATGTGTTGGCTGAACATTTGTCGCCCACTAGCATGGAATCGCACTGCGTGTAATTGCGTGCGCCAGTGGCTCGTGGCGCCACTTGAATGAGTCCGCGGTAGCTATTATGAGAGACGTCGGCTGCAATCCCTTTAGAAACCACTGTAGAGCGTGTATTCTTGCCTAAATGGATCATTTTTGTGCCGGTGTCGGCCTGCATTCTGCCATTAGTTAAAGCTACGGAATAGAATTCCCCTACAGAATTATCTCCCTGTAAGATACAGCTCGGGTATTTCCAGGTGATGGCGGCACCAACTTCGACTTGTGTCCAGGAAATCTTGGAGTTCACGCCGGCACAACGCGCGCGTTTAGTGACAAAATTGTAAATGCCTCCCAACCCTGTTTGTGGATTGCCAGAATACCAGTTTTGTACGGTGGCATATTTGATCTGAGCATTGTCCAAGGCGATTAGTTCGACCACCGCAGCGTGCAGTTGATTCGTGTCGTAGGCCGGAGCCGTACAACCCTCCAAATAGCTCACAAAAGAGCTCTCCTCGGCAATGACAAGCGTGCGCTCGAATTGACCCGATTCACGGTCGTTAATGCGAAAATAGGTCGACAATTCCATCGGGCAATGTACGCCCCTAGGCACATAAACAAAGGAGCCATCACTAAAAACAGCCGAATTTAATGTGGCATAGAAGTTATCTCCAATCGGAACTACACTGCCTAAATATTTTTTTACGAGATCGGGGTAGAGCTGCACGGCTTCAGAGACGGAACACAAGACCACGCCGGCATCTTCCAATTTTTTCTTAAAGGTCGTTCCAATTGAAACGGAATCAAAAATCATGTCGACAGCGACATTCGTGAGGCGCTTCTGTTCATCGAGCGGAATCCCCAAGCGCTCGAACGTTTTTAAGACTTCGGGATCAACTTCATTGAGGTTATTAAGGGTAGGCTTGGATTTTGGGGCGGAATAATAGGTGATATTTTGGTAGTCGATCGGAGGATAGGAGACATTGGACCATCTCGGCTCCTTCATCTCGAGCCAACGGCGATAGGCTTTCAAGCGAAAATTGAGCATGAATTCAGGTTCGCCTTTCTTAGCGGAAATAGCGCGCACAATCTCTTCGTTTATCCCCTTGGGTAAACTCTCGCTCTCTACGTCCGTGACAAAGCCGTATTTGTACTCTGTATTCATGTAAGTCGATTCAGTGGCCATGGTTTTCCTTTTGACTAAAGTCTTATCAGATATAAAATAGCTGCTTCCCTCTTAAAAAAATAGCTAAAAAATAGCATTTCAACAATTCCCCTAATTGTATTTTAGCTCCTATACACTTAACTGTCAATATCTTAACAAAACATTAAACAATACAAATAATTGGCAAATTTAATTGAAAATAGATTATAATTAGTCTGTAGAGATTGTTGATTAGTTGTAATTGATTAAGTTGACAATCTATTCATGTATTAACCTTAAAACGAGGTAGGCAGTGGTATGTTTAAACAATCACGACAAAAAGGACGAGAACACCGTTCAAAAAAAGGTGAAATCAACCGTGAGGAGCTGAGAAAAGCTTTGCAAGAGAGTCGGTCTGAAGCTTCCGAGCACAAGTCTAATTCGTTCAATCGTTATTGGAGACATTAAAAATAAAAAAGGCGAAGCCTTTAAAGAAGGTAGCCAGGGCGGGACGCCCTGGCTACCTTCTTTAAAGGCTTCGCCCTTAATTTGTGAACAATTCTTTCTTATCAATTTTTTTCATCAATCTCTTCTATACGACAATTCTATAAATTCATAAACTGGGATAAAATAACCTTTACCTTTTTATCACAGTTGTTCTTATGACAAGTCCATCCTCTACATCATACAAACGTGTTTTAATCAAACTCTCCGGGGAATCTCTTGGGGGCGCCGGTCAATTTGGCATCGACCAAGAGCATTGCCTCAAGACTGCTCAAGCTCTGCAACAGATGCAAGCCGCAGGATTAGAAGTGGGTGTGGTAATCGGTGGTGGGAACCTTTTTCGTGGGATAAAACTCAATGATCTCGGCATGCAAAGAACGCCTGCTGACCAGATGGGAATGTTAGCCACCCTAATGAATGGGATCGCTTTGCAGCAGGCTTTAGCCACTTTGCAGTGTGAAGCGATTGTCATGAGTGCCTTAGAGTGTCCGAGGGTTGCTGAAACCTACAATTGGGGCCGTGCGCAAGAGGCTCTTAGCCGTGGATCTATTGTGATTTTTGTTGGGGGCACAGGTAATCCTTATTTTACCACGGATACCGCAGCGGCTTTAAGGGCCAGTGAAATCCATGCGGATATTTTGCTTAAGGCGACGAAAGTGGATGGCATTTATAATAAAGATCCTGTTAAACATCCCGATGCCATCAAATATCCGACGATTAGTTATTCACAAGTTCTTGCAGAAAAATTAGAAGTTATGGATGCTACGTCTATTGCTCTATGCAGAAGCAGTCAGATCCCTATTTTGATTTTTAACATGCAAGCCTTGAGCCATTATCCGATTATGCGTATTTTACAGGAGCGCATTCAGGGCAGCCTTATCAGCAAAGATTAGTTTCGTAACCATTTAGGAGAGTCCTTATGAACAATTTGATCGATCAGACAAAACAAAAGATGCTAGCCGCGATCGAACACTTAAAGGAAGAGTTAAAAGGAATCCGTACAGGAAGAGCCAATACGGCCATGTTAGATAACGTGGTAGTGGAAGTTTACGGCAGCCAAATGCGGATTAAAGATCTCGCTTCGATCACAGCGCCAGAGGCAAGACAGCTTCTGATTAGCCCATTTGATGCCACTAACAAGGGCTCGATTGGCAAAGCGATAGAGCGCGCCAATTTAGGCTTTATGCCTATTGTAGACGGCAATGCCATTCGCATTAAAATCCCACCGATGGATGATTCCATGCGCAAAGAGATGGTTAAGATTTGCCACAAAAAACGTGAAGAGGCTAAAGTGAGCTTGCGCAACGTGCGCCGCGAGGCGAACGAAGTCTCAAAAAAGGCAAAAGCTGATGGTCATTTTGCAGAAGATATCATGAAAAAGGCGGAAAAAAACATTCAGGAATTGACCGATCAATACTGCAAAGAAGCCGACGACATTGCCTCTAAAAAGGAAAAAGAGATTTCGGTTATTTAATTGTTGCAGAAAATTACACGAAAAATGTAGACTAGCCTCATTCAAATGCGAATGATTTAGGTGCGCAATGTATCTAAACTGCAGATGAACGCCTAATGGCCTTATCGTCTAGCCTGGTCTAGGACACCAGATTTTCATTCTGGTAACAGGGGTTCGAATCCCCTTAGGGTCATCCATACATGTGTCTTTAGCTCAGTTGGTAGAGCACCTCACTTTTAATGAGGTAGTCGATGGTTCGAGTCCATCAAGACACATTTCTTTTTTCCCTTACATAAAAAAAATTTACAACAGCTCAGATGCCCTCCTCCATCAGGGTATCTGAACGAAAAAGATAGTCAGACCCTCTCGGCCTAGGCTGGTCAATCTAAGCAGTTTTTTGCTCAAAAATACCAGTAAAACATGTTCCACTTTTTGTGCTGCTAATTACCTGTGCAATGATACGTCTTGCGGCAGGCGAAGCAAGAAGGTGGGCAGGGCGTCCCGCCCTGACCCTGGGTCGAGACGCCCTGACTACCCTGCTACCGTATCACGAATACTTCAGCTGGCCGGTCGCGCTATAAACTTTGGCAACGCGTGCTGCGACGACTTTATGGACGGGATGACCTTCTGGCAAATTTGTTTTGCCTAGCGTAGCGCCATTTGTGGGTCGACCATTGATCAACACGGCACTTTGTAGATTAGCCCCACAATCCAGTAGCACTTTGATTTGTTTTGAGAGGGGTTTTTCCTGATCTGCTAAAGGATTTTCTATTCCGTAAACAACGTGTAGTGCAATACCGTCTAGTCTATCGTCCAAATATCTATTAGACAAGGGATCGTGCTGCATCTTAATTTTGTGAGCCGCATTGCTTAAACTAAGAAGCCTTAGCAAGGGGGTGTAGCCGGCCTCATCGATCACGTCAATATTGAATCCATGTTTTTTTAGCACCTTCGCCTGTTGTTCATCTACTTTAGTCCAAAGGGAGACCAATTCTGCTCTTGTAAAATTGTGTTCACTGATTTTCCTATTTTCTATCAGGTAATCTAATGGGGAGAATCTGGCAGAATCATATGTGCAATTTGAAATGGCATTGTTAAAAATCTCTTTGATTTTTACAAGAGGTTTGTCATGAGAGTAGTCGACTAAAAGTCTGAAAACGGAACATTGTTTTGTATTACGCAGATTCATTTGTGTCAAAAGCGTTTGTTCTTCAGAATCCAGCTTATTGATATCCCCATTCATTCTAATGAAAAGTTTTGCTGCGGATAAATGGCAACGAATAAACGCTGTAGTGTATTTTGAAGGATGTTCTTTGGTTAGATATTCGTCTACACATAAACGACCAATTTCTCTCGAAGCTCTGGTACTTTCCATAAACGACACAAGCATCGATGAGGATAATGCCAATAGCGAGATCACCATCACCTTTACCGCTAGTTGAGGTAAACATACAGCAACGGCGAAACCAATGGCTAAACTCCCAAGTGCGACCAAGGATGCAGCTAATATACGCTTATTTAAACGTGCATGATCTATTATAAAATCATTTCCATGCTGTTCAGCACAGGCCTCATTCCGATTTTTAACAGCAGGAAGCGTGATAAGCGGGAGAAAGTCTAATTCTTTGTTAATAAAGTTTTTAGCTGAATTTGCAACTTGTAAAAAACTGAATGACATTATAACCTCATAAAACTATGTTAATTAAGACGCATTCTATATTACTTTAAATTAAAAGTCAATAAAAACTTTACAATGTACTAGTATATGTCTTTCCAAGGTGATAGAGATGTTTGCTTGATTTTACGGATTGTATTGACTGAAAAGGAAATATTTGAGAAAAGCAAGCTGTCATCTATACATTGTCTTATCGTCATTGATACTAAATAGGAATCTATTAATGAATTATTTTAAAACACTTGTTTTTTCTCTTTTTTTGTTCATTACTTGTGCACAGCACGTTGAGTGCGCCATTCCCACAGTTACAAATGTTAGTCCGTTTGTGGGGTCGACCGCTGGTGGAACATCAATTACAATCACAGGCACTGATTTTACTGGAGCTACTGCCGTCAGATTCGGTCCCAATAGTGCACTATCCTTTATAGTTAATTCTAACACTTCAATTACCGCAGTATCTCCTCCCGGTGTGATAGGAAACGTGAGTGTGTTTGTGACCACTCCTGATGGCACCTCAATAGCCTCAACATCAGCCGCAAGCTACTTTACTTACCAAGGAGACTGGTTTGCTTTTGCTACAATAAACACAACCGCTAATGGTGTAACCCCAATTGATACCGCTACAGATACTGGTGGGGTTTTGATCGGAACAGGATCAGGCACAGGTCCGATAGAGGTAGCAATTACACCTGATGGAACAACCGCTTATACGACTAATGGGAATGCTAGTGTGTCTCCGATTGACATAGCAACCAAATTAAATGGAGCCAATATTGATTTCAGCATGATTGGCGTTCCAGGTCCTATCGCGATTAATCCAGAAGGAACCATAGTTTATGTTGGAGAAAACGACAATATTGTTCCTATTACTATAGCGACAGGCGTTCCAGGGAGCTTAATCAATATCGTGCCAATGATATCTGTGCAAGGAATTGCGATTACACCAGATGGCAGTACTGCCTATGTCACAGTAGCGAATAATAATGTTTATCCGGTTACCTTACCTGGCGGGCCCGTAGGAGCGGCGATTGCCGTTGGAACTAATCCTACAAATATCGCAATCACTCCTGATGGCACAAAAGCTTATGTCTGTAATAGTATTGATGTGAATAGCATCACCCCTATTGACCTTACAATGGATCCTCCACTTCCAGGCTCGCCGATTATGTTTCCAGACAACCTCTTTCCTGTGGATATCGCGATTACCCCTAATGGTTCTTTGGCTTATGTTTCTGCTCTTACAGATGGCGGTGGTGGTATGGTGGTTATTACACTCGATACAAACGCCACAGATATATTCGCTATAAGTGATTCAGGTATAGGTGTCAGTGGAGTTGTTATCACACCGGACGGGCTAAAAGGGTATGTGATTCAAAATGATACGATGACTCCGTCAACATTAGCTCAGTCGTTTTCCATTCCTGACAACACTCTTGGTTCAACGATCAGTTTAGCTGAATCTCCTAATGGGATCGCAATTACTCCAGATCCTTCTCCGGTAGCGAGATTTGTTTTTACATCTGGAAATGTGAGCTCTTCTTCCTCTTTTGATGCATCCAATTCAGTTACAGCTGTTGGATCGATTGCGCTCTATGAGTGGGATTTTGGAGATGGAAATTCGGAATCAATTGGATTACCTACTACCACGCATACATATGCGCTTCCTGGAAATTATACAGTGACTTTAACCGTTACAAATACAGCGGGAACCTCCACAGGTACTAATACTACTGGAAGTACAGTATTCACGGGTCAAACGATGAGCAGACTAGGAAGTGCTCTAGCTTCCACGCAACAACAGATTCAGATTTCTGGAGTCAATGGCAGTGTGCAGCCTCCAATAAATTTAGAAGGCCATCAAAAACGAAATCGATTTCTTACGCAAACGGATCTGATCAATATTGTGACTTGGAGCGCGCCCGCTAGTGGAAATGCGCCTGTGATTTACAAGATCTATCGCAATAATTTCGCTACATTAATCGGCACTGTTTTAGCTAGTGAACCGTTGTGTTTCCAAGATAATAATAGAAAAAAAGATGTTCTTTATACGTATTATATCATCAGCGTAGATGCGCAGGGTAATGCTTCGACAGCGGCATCTGTGGTAATTAAATAATACCAGCTTATGATAGGCTAGAGATGTATAAGCAGTTTGTCGCCATATTTGAGCCCCTTGGTGGGTAGACGTCGCATTCAAAACTGATGAGAGTCTCACTAAATAAGTTATATCACGTAGAACATGTTTTACGCGTAGGTTGCGAAGAAAAACAAAGGCGAAGCCTTTGTTTTTTTATGATTCGCTTTCTTTGCGTTTTAGCAGAGTTTGTCCGTCCCAATTTAGAAATTTCGAGTATTTTAAACGCCATCCTGCTATATCAATTCTCTGTGTCGCGAAAAAGTCCTATCATAAACCTTTTCCTTACAAACATAAGTTGAGAGAGATTATGCAAGCAATGCAACTAACGCAACCAATTAATCACACTTTACTTTCACTCCCAGCCCCCTCAGGAGCAGGAGCGGGCTCCACTGGTCCAAGTGGTTTAAGCGCATTAAGCGATCCTTCGAAGAGACTTTTGGGTGAGTCCATAAGTTTACTTCAAGGTGCTTCAGCAAGTGATCCTAGACAACCGCAGCTTGAAAAATCTGCTGTTGTTTTGCAATCTCTGTTCAGAGGGCGTCGTGTGCGGGCAGATGGCTCATATAAAAGCCTTCGGAGCAGCAATCGACCGGTTGAAGGGGGCTATGGGGAATATGTGGTTTACTATAAAAATTCTCCTGGACGCAATGTAGAGCAAATCATATTCGCATTAGCTTATTGGAGAATTAATCAGTTTGCAGCAGATCTTTCATTAGATTCAAAAGTACGCACCGAAAGATTGAGAGATCATTTGTTCGGGATGGGATTAGACATCGCATTCATTCCGCGTACTTTGTATGAGCTGATCTTTATATGTGCTTCTATTGAAGAAGAAATGTCTCAAAAATCTATTTGTGCTCTTCCTGAGCAAGGTGCCCAAGTAATGTTCGAAAGGCATCCGTTTCGAGGTGCTAAAGAAAAGCTAGCGCATTGTTGGCATATCGCGTGCATGCATCCGGTAGAAATCATGAATCCCGCAGAAGAAGATTCAAATATAGAATTATATTCGCAACCCACCAAACCTTCTCTCAATAATAGTCATCCGATGGTTCAGCAATTGGCCTATCGCATGAATACCTTGTTGATTGAAACGTTAAAGCCTACAGGAAACTTTACTGGAAGGCAAATTGCCGAATGTGTGGAAACGCAGCTTAAGTATTTACTGAAACACCATGAGACATTTCCTTCAACGTATGATCGTGATTTTTTGGAAAAAAAGAATAGAATAGGAGCAAGCCTCAATTTTGGCCTTGAAAAGGAGTGTGGGGATTATTACTATTGTTTTCGTATGGGTGTGACAGAATCTGATCTTGACTTAGTGGCTGACTCTGTCGCGCTTGAGTGCCAGACTGTTGCTCAGAATGCATTTATTTTATACAGAGTGGATACTCATCGCGGTTCAGGAGAAGGGCATCTCCAAGAAAGATATCTATTTGGATCTGAGCCCTTTGGCACAAGTTTGTTTGCAGGAGCATTGGCAAGTACTGGGAGTACAGTTTTTCATCACTCGAAAGAGAAAAAGCTTTGCACCCGCGCCATCATCATCCCGTATGCGGAATACGCCTCCTCTCCGTTTCATATTCCGAAGACGAATGCCATTTGTCAATTATCAGGGATGGGCCCTTTCTATGGCGCGCGCACTAAAGTGCCAAATGCCTATGTAGAGGCCACTAATTTTGGCACTGTCTCTGTTCTTGATCGAGAACAATTTAAATTGCTTTTAAGCGATAAAAGTGGAGCCGAATTACACGATCAGGTAGAAGCTTACCGGTTAAAAGCAGTGTTGTTGTCAAAGCCGCGGGAACAAGTTTATTCACCGCGCCACCGGATGAATCGTATTCTTTACTCCACCACAAAGATGCTCCATGACATCGTTATGGCAGGAGGTGAGGCTGTCAAGCAGCAACCTGCCCAAACGGCAAGTGCGGCAGCCGCGCAATCGAGTCATCAGTAGAGGTCTGATTTTTTTCCTCTAATTGGAGTCAGGCTTGCGATTTGTTATTTGAGATGTCTTGTTTAAATTTTTTCTTTAAGTTTTCAAAAGACAAATCGCAGGCCAGACGCCAATTATTGACCGTTGTTTGATTGTTTTATTGCTGCTCAAAGAAAAGCCTTTGACGAATTATTCCCTAACTCTTATAATCGATTTCTATTACGGTATTATTTAACCCACAGAGGAATAATGGCTAAAGAAGAAGCAGTTAAAGCAAAGGTAAAACGCCCTACAGCGGAAAAGAGAAACCTACAGCATGAAAAAAGACGTTTATTAAACAAGTCTTTTAAGTCGTCTGTTAAAACAGCGATTCGCAATTTTGAAGAAACCCTTCCTAAGAAGGATGCTGACGCGATTCAAGAAAACTTGAATATCGTTTATAGCATGATGGACAAAGGCGTTAAAAAAGGCGTGTTTACAGCAAATAAAGCTGGCCGCACGAAGTCGCGCCTAACAGCCTCGATCGCTAAAGCTTAGTTTTTTTTCAGTAAAAATCACGCGAATATTTGATTAAAGCCATAAGAAATATTTCTTATGGCTTTTTTTTTTATGTTGTGGAGATTTATACTGCGGTATAAAAGGAGGGGATGATGAAAATCGTCATTTTGGCAGCAGGGATGGGGAGTCGTTTGGGGAGCAGTGACATTCCGAAACCATTAACGCCTTTATATGCTGACAAATCCATCTTGGGCTTGCAACTCGATCACATCGCGCGGTACACTTCTCTCGATCACGTGTTATTGGTTGTAGGATATCGCAAAGAGCAAATTATCCAGAGATTCCCAGCCGTTGCCTATGTGGAGAATCTTTTTTTTTCTCAAGAGAATACTTCCAAAAGTCTGTTACGCGCCATTCGCGATCTAAACGAGGATGTCATTTGGATCAATGGAGATGTGGTCTTTCATCCTTCTGTCATTAAATCGCTGTTAGCTCAGAAAAGAAGCTGTATGGTGGTCAATTGTGCCCCTACCGACAGAGAAGAGATCAAATACCGCACCGATCAAAAAGGGCGCGTCTTAGAGGTTTCAAAAGAAGTGAAGCTAGGAGAAGGCGAAGCAGTCGGTTTAAACTACTTGACCGCGCAAGATTTATCCCTCTTCAAGCACAATCTAGACGCCTGTAAAGAGAGCGACTATTTTGAAAAGGGTCTTGAGTTATGCATTCAGCAAGGAATGTCACTCTGGACCTTACCCATTGACGCTAAATACAGCATGGAGATTGACTTTCCGCAGGATCTAGTCAATGCCCGTCAATTGATTCAGGATTGGGGGATATAGAGGGGGCGTCAAAAGTTTAGTGATTCTGCCCTTGTTGGGGGCTCTGGAGTGCGGAGGCCATGCCTAGGTTGGTCAATCTAAGCAGTTTCTGGCTCAAAAATACCAGTAAAGCATGTTCCACTTTCTGTTCTGCTAATTACCGGTACAATGATACGTCCTTAAGGCAAGGCGAAGCAAGGTATCCAGGGCGTCCCGCCCTGTGCCTCAGGGCGGGACGCCCTGGATACCTTCTTGCTTCGCCGTGCCATGAACACTGTCAAGAAATAATTGTGTGCAGCACTATGCCTAGATGGGGGTGAGGGCAATAAGTATCAAATCTTTCTTATCAGAACACCCTGATAGAGACCTTAAACGAGTTCTTATTTTTGAGGAGATATATATGTTACAAAAGTGGATGAAAACGCTGGGCTTAGGCTTAATCTTAGGCCTCGCAGTGGCAGTAGTGGGTTACTTCTCCATGAGTCATTTCCACGAAGGCCATCTCCAGATCGTCAAGGAAACGCCAACGCTGCCTGTCAACAACGCACACATGTTAGCGCACTTCTACCAGCATCCGATTCATTTTGAGCGCAACGATGGTCAGGTGGATGCCC
>Ga0207102_1061_pt1 | contig 19582 bp, 21 predicted proteins | sample Alteio_BWMinHeat_80_FD_153573 | JGI IMG/M metagenome (GOLD analysis project Ga0207102, IMG submission 153573) | Enriched cells from forest soil in Barre Woods Harvard Forest LTER site, Petersham, Massachusetts, United States -... | ecosystem: Environmental > Terrestrial > Soil > Temperate forest >... | reverse complement strand
AACCACATTATTGGTGGCTTTTGCTTCTTCAGAAGCATGCACAGGGTTAAAGCTAACTGCAAAAGATGGATCTTCCGTACATGGGAGAACTTTTGAGTTCGGTATTACGGTTGACACCTCGGTCGTTGTAGTTCCAAAAAATTACGCCTTCATAGGGAATACACCTATTGGAAAAGGAATGCCTTACCAGTCAAAATATGCGGTTTTGGGAACAATCTGTTTTGACAACTTGTTGGTGATGGATGGCATGAATGAAAAAGGCCTATCGATCGGCACATTCTATTTTCCAGGGTTTGCAGGATATACAGCGACAACAATTCAAAATCAGGGCCGTTCTCTATCTTCTATAGACTTTCCTAACTGGATTTTAACGCAATTTGCTTCCCTTGATGAAGTGAAATCGGGTATCAAAAATGTGGTGATTGCACCGACGGTCATTACAGGCTGGGGAAATGCAGCGCCGCCATTTCATTATGTTGTTTATGACAAAAGCGGGAACAGCATTGTCATCGAACCTGTAAATGGCGAATTAAAAGTCTACGACAACCCTGTTGGGACGCTCACAAATTCGCCTAATTTTGAGTGGCATATGACTTATTTGCGCAATTTTATTAATCTCTTTGCCAAAAATGTGCCCCCTCTAAAGATCGATGGGATTGAATTGGCTCCATTTGGACAAGGCTCAGGCATGGTCGGATTGCCAGGGGATTTCACACCTCCTTCTAGATTTGTACGTGCATCTATCTATTCCGTTACGGCGATTCCTTCTGCGAATGCGAATGATGCCGTCTTCCAACTATTCCATATTTTGAATCAGTTTGATATCCCTGTAGGGGCTGTGCGTGAAGTTGCAAATGGCGTAACCTATTCTGATTACACCTTGGCAACTGTCGTGCATGATCCTGAGAACATGAAATATTATATCAGAACGTTTGAGGATCAGACGATTCGCTGCGTGGAGTTGAAAGCATTCGATTTAAATGCTAAAGAGATCAAGATCGCCTCGACTTCTGGCAAGCAAACATACGTGGATATTTCTAAAGAATTAAAGCCTGCACCTCGTGGGTAGGCAATTGATTCTAGTCTATTGTAAAAGACTCATGTGGCTAGCAACGTATATGTTGCTAGCCTCTTATACGAATCCTAAAGATAGCTATAGCTATAATGGAGAGGATGTCACACGCCCGGTTACGCGCGTAGATCTCCGAGCAAAAGGGCAAACAGGTGTCACGCATCAAAATGGTAAGGATATCATCTTTACCTTGCGTTCGGATGCGTCTATCCCTTTGGTAAGAGACTGGCAGTTGGGTTTGCGTGCTGATGCTCCTGTGGAGCTTTATTATTCTCCAGGTCATAATGCCAATCATATGGCTGATTCGTTATTCCAAGCATTTTTCATTACTCCAACGTATGATAAATGGACTTTTGGTGTAGGGGCGAAGGCGATATTCCCGACCGGTGGAAAAAATCTCTCAATTGGCCAGGGAAAATATCAGATTCTCCCTTCGGTAGCATTCAAGTATGATTTGAGTGAATTGAGCGCTGGTACTTACGTCGGATCTATCGTCAGGCATGCGTGGAGCGTTGCTGGATATGGGAGTGCTCCATTTATTAGTCAAACGTACATACAACCTTTTTTTAATTTCAATTTGCCCTCTGATTGGTTCCTCAATTCATCTCCGGAAATGATCTATAATTGGATCACTGGAGACTGGTTTGTGCCATTCGACCTCATGATCGGTAAAATGGTTACAAAGAAGATTGTCCTCTCATTGGAGTATGAGACAGCTCTTGTCTATGATTATCCAAAATATAGAACGCAGTTAGAATTTCGCATAGGCGTTTTTTTCTAAAAATTGTGCGTCCTTATAAAGTCACGGGAAGGCGAAGCTTGAAGGTAGCCAGGCCGTCTCGGCCTGTGCATCAGGGCGGGACGCCCTGGCTACCTTCTTACTTCGCCTTGCCATGAATACCATCAAGAAATAATTGTGTGCAGCACTACGCCTAGACGGGGTGAGGGTAATGAGTGTCAAATTTTTATATTCTTAATTGCATGTTGTATAAATTCGCGTAGGTGCCATCCTGTACGATTAACTCTTCATGCGTTCCCTGTTCATCGATTCCATTATCAGTTAATACAATAATTTTTTGCGCATGTCTGACGGTTGATAAACGATGGGCGATGACAAGCGTCGTGCGGTTGACAATTAACTTTTCCAATGAGTCTTGCACTGCTTTTTCACTTTCATTATCGAGTGAGCTCGTCGCTTCATCAAAAATGATAATAGGTGGATCTTTCAAGAAAACGCGTGCCACGCTTAAACGTTGTTTTTGCCCACCAGATAATTTCACGCCACGTTGTCCAATATCTGTCGCATATCCATTTGGTAATGCCATGATAAAATCATGGGCATTCGCTTTTTTGGCTGCTGAAATGATTTCCTCTTCTTTTGCATCGAGTTTACCATAGCGGATGTTGTCTAAGACTGTTCCGGCAAACAGATAGACATCTTGCTGGACAATGCCAATATTCTTTCTTAATGAGTGCATGGTCACATCGCTAATATTCTTTCCGTCAATTAGTATTTGCCCTTTGCTTACTTCATAAAATCTGGGGATTAAAGAACATAGAGTTGTTTTTCCAGCTCCTGAAGGTCCTATTAAAGCAACATATTCTCCAACTTTAATATTCAAAGAAATATGCTTTAGGATATGGTCATAACCTTCTTTATACTTAAAACTTACATTTTTAAATTCTATATTTCCTTGGACATCTGTCAATGCCTTTGCATCTGGAGCATCTTTTATATCGGGCTCAACTTCTAAAACTTCCATAAATCTTTCAAAGCCGGTAATTCCTTCCTGATATAATCGGGTAAAATTACCCAGCCTTTGTATGGGCTCAATGAGGATGCCAATATAGAGTAAAAATGTGAGTAAATCCGCCAAGTCTAAAGAACCTTTTATAATGCTGACCCCACCTAAGATGACAACAGCAACAGTCATGAGTTGCGTGAGCATAATCAAACCGTCATAAAAATAGGCCTCACTTTTATATCCATTTTTTCTGCTATCGACAAAACGATTATTTTCATAAGCAAACTTCTTTTTTTCAATCGCTTCATTTGTAAATGACTTGACGACTCTAATGCCTGAAAGGGTATCCTCAACTTGTACATTGATGTCCCCGATTCTATCTTTGCTTTTTCTTAACGCCGTTCTCATCCTTTTACTAGAATAATACCCATAAATAGCCATGATTGGCATAAAGAGAAGGACAATAAGAGTCAGTTTAACGTCGATGCTGATTAAGATGACACACGCACCTATAAAATTCAGTGATGAAATCACGATGTCTTCAGGGCCATGATGATATAATTCGGAAAGGTCAAACGAATCGTTTGTGATCCGCGTCATTAACTGACCTGTTCTTTGTTCATCATAAAAATTAAACGATAGTTTTTGAAAATGGTCAAATAGTTCAGTGCGCATATCCCCTTCCATACGCGCCCCCATCACATGCCCCTGATAGTCAACAAATGTGTGGCAGGCTGTATAAAGAGCAACTAAAGCAAGCATCACACCACCCATCATGTAGATATGGCTGAGGGCATCGGGCGAATCGGCTTCTATTAAATTTTTGGTGATGTATCTTATGCATAAAGGGAGTGCCAAGGTAATTGCCGATACAATAATTGCGCATGCCATGTCAGCATAAAACAACCCCAAGTACGGTTTATAATAGGATAAAAATTTTTTAGTCCGTGAATTCACAGAATTTCTCCTCAAATATACCTTTCACAAATTGCCAAAGAAGTGAAGAACACATCTCTTCAGACAGAGTTTTAGGATCAATCCAAATGGGCTGAAATTCTGCAGCTGCCTCACTTTTTAATGGGTGGAGACCTTTAACTTGATAAATCATTCCAATTTGATGAAATGTATAGGGTTCATTTGCCGAATTTTTTGGAACATCGATAAGCGTTGTCAGATTATCTAAGAGAGTAAGTGAATCAAATGTCATTGCTACTTCTTCTGCAAATTCTCTACGTAGAGCTTGTTCAGCCGATTCTCCAAATTCAATCCCTCCACCGGGAAAGTCAAGCTTACCTGCATAGGGACCGCGCTTTTGTTCGATCAGTAGAATTTTCTCATCTTCTGCAACAACACCATAAACTCCGGTTCTCGTGATTTTTCTTGGAACAGATGGTTGATCTAAAGTTTTTTTGAGATAGTGAAACGTCGTATTCTCCGCATAACCTGATCTTGAAAATTCGATCGTAAAACCCATTTTTTGATAAAATTCAGGCGCCTGAAAGCTCATCGTTTCCACAAAAGCAAACTGGCATCTTCGTTTTTTTCCAAACTCTAACGCATGGTTCATGAGTTGACGAGCGATTCCTTGACCACGGTGTTTTTCCTCTACAAAAAGATATTTGATGTGAAGCTGTTCCCAAAATGGCTGGACTACGATTGCGCCAGCAAATTCAGCACTATCGAAAATCTCGAAAGATATTGGATCTTCTTTAAGCCCATCCATTCCAGTCGCGTTAATCGCTTGGCTAGAAAATCCCTGAAAGATCTTCCCTTTGATTTCATCATTGAGTTTAGTTTGTTTGATTTGAAACATCACAGTTTTTTCCCCATAGCAGTATCTTGAGAGCTTGGAGGCTCCCCACTTGGATCTTCAAAAGGCATCTCGATATATCCATTTTTTCTATAAAACTCTATGGCACTTGGTCTTGCTTCATCGTGTAGAGAACGAATGCCTTGTTTTTTCAACCACCGTTCACAGAGCTGTAGAAATTGCGAGCCAAAACCATGTTGTTGGTAAGCTTCATCGACGACAATAATCCTTAAAGCAGCTCTTTGATTTGGCCAAAGTTGAATATGCGCGTATCCAATCATTTCAACACCTTGATACAGAATGAGATGAATGTGGTCCTTGTGATCGAAAGTCCACGTGTAGGGATCGTCAATTCCCAATGGATCAAAAAAATGTTTTCGTCTTAATTTTTTCGCCACATCCCATTCTGAATAGTGGGTACACCTTAACATGCGTATGCGATTAAAGTTAACCGTCTTTAGCACCTTGTGTATGAAAGCGTTCTTTCCTAGATTATAGCCAGTAAACATGGAGTTCTTTTTTTCAAAAGAAGAACTGTCCTTCAAAAGATTTTCTTTTAGCTGCGCATACTCATCCCTTGCCTCTGGATGACCACGTAAATAATCTCTAAAAAGAAGATTAAGCTCTATTTCTGGGTGGCCATTCTCATAGACGTGAAGGTTAATTTCAATATGTCCGCGTTTGCTAAAACCATAATGCAAAGGAATATTATACTCACCTTTATATTGAATACCGATGCGCTCCAAAGCTTCTATTGCATTATCCGGATCGAGAGCAATAGCAATGATGTCAATCTTTGGTTTAGCAGCCAGCCCAGGAACCGAAGTTGAGCCGATATGATGGATGGCTATGCAATTATCTCCAAGAGCTTCCTGGATCCTTACAGCTTCAGCCTCAAAGAGCGTGGGCCAATCAGGGTTATAGGAAGTGACGACGATATTTTTAATCATGGTTTTTGCACCGCTCTAACATCTCTTTTGTATTGATATCAAGATAAGTTGTTTTTCTGGACCAGGAAACCATGCACTGGAGCTAGTTCTTCCTTGAGAATGCATGAGATTTTGGGTTTTTGTGTTAAATTTTAAGTCAAAAGATTTTGAGTTGATTATTGAAACAAACTTGATTGAAAATCAGTCCTTTACTCATCACCCATTTTTTCAAGTTTTTTGTATAAATATACCATTTTAAAATCAGGTCCATAAGTATTCAACTCAAATAAAGGTTCAAACCCATTCTGCTTATAAAAAGCGTACGTCTTTATGTAGTTGGGGTCCTTTTCCGTAGGGCTCAACGTCTCAACGGTTATGGATGCACACTGTTTCTTTGAACAGTAAGCCTCAGCATATTTCAAAATAGCTTGGCCTATTCCTTGACCATGATATTCTTTTCTGACTGCCATCCAATAAATATTAGCGTTGTTAGGAAAAGGTATTTCGCATGAGATCAATCCTACATAGATGCCGTTAAACTTTGCACCAAAAGTAGATAGTTTTCTTACCCCTTTTGCATAGCGTTCATTAGCCTCTTGAATACCAAAATATTCAGGAAGAGAATCAGTGAGCTCTCGACAAGCTTTTTCAGATTCGCTAGCATTTAGCAGGTGAATAGATAAATTCATTTGTCCGCCTCTCTCGGCCTGGCTACCTTTTTTGTTCAGATATCCCGACGAAGGAGTGGTATCTGAACTGTTACTATTTTTTCTTCATTTTTTTATTTAACTCTGGGAAAAGCTTCTCGGAAGTCCAAGGGCATTCTTTTGGGAAAGTTTTCTTGTCTAGCCCTGTTTCTGATGATGCTTGTAACTTCGCGGAATAGTAAGCGTCTGGTATAACCTCAGAAACTTCTTTGCTAAGAGATGGGTTTTTATTAATTAATCTTTTTATTCTAAATTTTGCATTTTCTATGGAGTTTTCCCAAGAATTGCAGCGCATAGCCGGCTGATAGTCTATTTTAAGGAGGTGTATAAAGAGAACAATCATATAGCTTTCAATAGCGTTTCTTTCCGAATTTCCCCAGGATTCAATCTCCTCTATTAGATTGTCTATATCCAATTTTGTGAACTCCTTTTTTTTCAAGAATTTCATTTGATCGCGCGTCCATTGGAAAAAGTCTCTATCATGCTCCATCTTTTTTTCTATGGCAGCTGGTGAGCAAACGACCATTTTTCTAGGATGTATTCTTACAGTTTTTTTTGTAGTTTTCATAATGACCTCACACTCCATGATATACATTTACACATTTTGATGAAATTCGACAACTTATTTTAATTTGTCTGCGGATCAAATTAGTGATTGTGGATGAAGCAAAAATAGCGGAAAATTAAACAGTAATGAGTATACTGAATTCCCAAACATTAGGAGGAACATCGCCATGCATACCGATATTTTAGAAAAAAAATGGGAACAGTGCTTTTTAGATTACTTCAATACCTCAAATCATTGCCAAGACGATGCGTCTCATGATCTGAGCCACTTTAGACGGGTTGCGGACATGGCTAAGCAAATTGCGCGTTATGAATCTGTAGCGATTGACTATTTAGTGATTTTGGCTGCGGCATATTTTCATGACGTTGTGAGCCTTCCTAAAAATCATGCGGAAAGCAAGCTCTCTTCTCGTTATGCGGCAATCAAGGCTCAAGAGATTCTTAAAGAGCTTTGCTTTCCTTATGACAAAATTTCCGCAGTTTGCCACGCTATTGAAGCGCATAGTTTTTCAGCTCAAATGCCCCCTGAAACCATTGAGGCGAAAATTGTACAAGATGCCGATAGGATGGAGTCTTTGGGAGCTCTAGGTATTATGCGCACATTTTATGTTTCAGGGCGTCTGGAAAGACCTCCTTATGATGCTAAAGACCTATATGCAAAACAGCGTCCTTTAGATGACAAGGTTTTTGGATTCGATCACTTTTATTGTAAGTTGTTTAAATTGCCAAATTTATTGCAGACCGAAGGGGGACGTCAAATCGCCAAAAAAAGGGCTGATTTTTTACACTTCTTTACAACGCACCTTGAATCCGATGTGGCAAAGGAGGCGGGAGGGGCCTTTATGTTGACTTGGGCCTGTTATCATGCCGGTAGAGGTGGTCATAAGCTATTCGATAATCAGGACCCCCTTGCGAAAAACAGGCCATTGGATGCGGATTTGGTGATCGATCAACTGATTAAAGTTCGCGATCAATATCCGGAATTTGTGATTCCCTTTCTCGCTCAATTCGATGCAGAGATAAAGGCTTCATAGGTTTACTTGTGTGTAAAGAAACAATATGTGCAATCCTCTACGAAGCCCATTTTTGTGGCGACTTTTATTGCGGCTATATTTTCTGTATCGCAGCTTAAAATGGGTTGAAGACTTTTTGCATGTATGTTTTTTATCACAAAAGAGGAGACAATGGTCGACAAGTTTTGGCCGCGATAAGATTCGCGCGTGATGGAAAACATTTCGGCCCCATTTTCTCTGACAAATCCCGCATAGGCTTCGCTGACGACTCTTTCTTTATGCACGATACATGCGCCATATCCATTTTCAAAAAGGATCTCTTTGTTTTCGTAATAATCTGTGATGGAATTTTTCCACATGCATTTTTCAAAAATCTCTTCATCAATTGCTCTGAGAGTGAAATCACTTGGTAGTTTAGCTATCCATGAAGTGAGAAGCTCCTCTTGAAAATTGAGCAAGCGAAATTGCAAGCGATCCTCACAAATGAGATCATTGGCTTTGAAATTAATGTTTAGAAAACTTTTAGTCGGAGCGATGATTGAATAATGTCTCTTAGCTTTTAATATTTTAAACATCATCTCCAACACTTTGTGGCTTGGATTGCCTCCAATAAAACAGTAGGGGGTGCTGGATAAGGCTAAGCAGGCCGTAGGTGATTCAGGATTATCTACCCACACTTGCCCCTTGAATTGACCATCCAATATCGCATAGAGCATTGGTGAATTAGGTGTGCGAGGATGATAGAGGTGCGAGACTCTTTTAAAATCATCTTTTAATCGATATAACATTTAGGGAGATCCTTTTTCTGAATAAGCGTAAGTTGTCTTGAATGATTTTAAAAATGAGATACTTCTAAAACTAATACCTGTTTAGTGTAATCTAAAAATGAGTATAATCACCAGGGAAATTGCATGAAGCATCTGTTGTAGAAGTTATTGATAAAAATTAAATGCAAAGATACAAAGAAGGTAGCCAGGCCGTCTCGGCCTGTGCACCAGGGCGTTCTGATGAGAAAGATTTGACACTTGTTGCCTTCGCCCCGTTTAGGCATAGTGCTGCACACAATTATTTCTTGACAGTGTTCATGGCAAGGCGAAGCAAGAAGGTAGCCAGGGCGTCCCGCCCTGATGCACAGGCCGAGACGGCCTGGCTACCTTCTTTAAGCCTTTATTTATGTTTTCCATAACGCCAGCATTCGGTCGTATGGTCATTGACCATGCCTATCGCTTGCATATAGGCATAAATAATGGTGGAGCCAACAAAAGTCATGCCACGCTTTTTCAGATCTTTTGATAAGGCATCGCTTTCAGGAGTGTTTACTGGTATTTCTTTAAAATGTTTCCAATGGTTGACGATGGGTTTGCCATTCACGAATTTCCAAAGATAGTGATCAAAAGAGCCAAACTCTTTTTGGATGTTAATGAAGACCTGTGCGTTTTGACGTGCAGCATAGATTTTCAGGCGATTGCGAATGATCTCCTGGTTTTGGCGTAGGGTCTCTAATTCAGCATCCTGCATGGAGGCTACTTTGATTGGATCAAACTGATGAAAGGCCTTGCGATATCCTGAGCGCCTTTTAAGGATTGTTTCCCAACTGAGTCCAGCTTGCGCCCCTTCTAAGATAAGCATCTCAAATAAGTGTCGGTCGTCATGTACGGGAATTCCCCATTCGCGATCATGATATTCCGCATAGAATTCTTTTCCGGGGCTGCCCCCAAAACAGCGTTTTTTATCATCAATTGATTGTTTGATCATGTGAGAACCTTAGATTGTTCATGGTTGAGTAGCCATTTTTTGCGCGATAGTCCGCTGCTATAGCCTCCTAAGTCGCCATTGGTGTTAATGACGCGGTGACAAGGGATTACGATTACGATCTGATTGCTGCCATTCGCTTGTGCGACAGCGCGAAAAGCTGTAGGTCTTTCTATGAATTTTGCAATGTCGGCATAGGAACGTGTTTCGCCGATCGGAATTTTTCTTAAGGCATTCCAAACAGTTTTCTGAAACGGAGAGCCGAAATCGGCAAGAGGTGTTTTAAATGTTGTTAACGTGCCATCAAAATACTGTGAAAGCTCTTTTTCGATCGAATCAATCACCGGCGTCACACCGGGAGTAATCGTTGACTTTGTGCGTTGTCTGAGTCTTTCTACCTCGCGTTCAACTTCTTTGCGATCGATGAATTCTAAAAGAAAAAGAGATTTTTCATCGCTAATCGCAAGCATAGGGCCAAGCGGTGTCTCTAGACAAGCTGCTTTCAAAACCTGCCGATGATCCAATTTTGTGGGGTTGGTCTCTATTATTTGTGAGAAAATATCTCTGGATTTTTTTGAATGCATACAGTTCCCAATTGAGTTGTTTATAATTAAATTTTTTTATATAAATATGAGTGTATGAATAAACGAGGTGGAAGATGAAGCGTACACAGCTGTTATCGATTATTGGGGTATTATATATTCTTTTTGTGGCAACTACAATGCTTTTTAGTCACGAAGGGCACCATAAACAAGAGGAAGCTTCTGTAATCGACCAGTTGGCTGCAGTTCCATCGATTGCACCGCAGGCGACAAAGGAAATGAGAAAGGATCACTTGACTAAGATCATTCATTGGCTAGGTAGATACCATCTTGTGATTCTACATTTTCCTATTGCATTGGTTGTCATGACCGCGATCTCTGAGCTGCTTTTTTATTGGTATGGGTCCCCATTATTTGATCAAGCAGCGCGTTTTATGATCATCGCTGCAGCGATTACAGCCATTCCAACAGCACTATTTGGTTTAGCATTGGGTTATGATGCGCATTATAACGGGATGCTGGTCAACATTTTTTGGTGGCACCGCTTTTGGGGCTTATTCACAGCTGTGATGATAGTTGTGACTGCTAGCTTGCGAGAGTTGCATGTAAGGAAAGGTTGGGAAACATTAAAACTCTATCACATCTGTCTGGTTGCTATTTTTATTAGCGTCTCTCTGACCGGGTTTCTCGGTGGTGAAATGACTTTTGGAGGTTAAAGTAACAGTGTAAGCACGGCAAAATAGTGGCAAATGCTACCTACAAGGACAAATAGATGCCAAATGGCATGGTTATAAGCGAGACTTTCCCATAAAAAAAAGATTGTGCCTAGAGTGTAGGAAATCCCTCCTGCAGCGATTAGTGAAAGCGTCGAAAACGAAAGCCCTTCTAAAACAGTTTCCCAACTAAAAACGATCAGCCAGCCCATTAAAAGGTATGCGACGAGGGAAAGTTTTTGAAAGCGTTCAAAAGCTAAAATTTTAAAGAGTATTCCGACTGTTGCAATGCTCCACTCAATTGCAAGCAAGGTCCATCCATTTGCATCCCGTAGAGGGCCTAACATGAGGGGCGTGTAGGTTCCGGCAATGAGTAGATAGATGCAGGCATGATCCACAATTCGAAAAGTGCTTTTAAGAGGAAGTGTTTTACAGCCGTGGTAGTAAGTGGATGCCATATACAATAATACGAGCGTGATTCCGTAGACGGTATAGCTGGCAATATGCCAAAAATCCCCATGTAAACTACTGAGTAGGATTAATAAGGGCAGTCCAATTAGGCTCAGAACTAGGCCAAACAGATGCGTCCAATGGTTCAGACGCTCTTCTTGCATCGTTTCGCCGGAGATCGGGCAAATGTCAGTATTCATGATAAACACCGTTCATTGTGTTTTTAGAAGTGTACGACTCCACCATACGCTTTCTAAAATTTAAAATGAATAAAAAGACGGCCAAAATTTTTGCTGTCTTTTTCCACGCGGTGGTATAAGGCTTTAATATTTTTTTGTTCTAAAAAGCGCAAGACTCTCTTTTTTAATTGTCCGCTGCCCTTTCCGGGTATGATCTCTACCAAGGAGATTTTCTTTTCAACAGCCTCATAAACAATGCGAGTGAGTTCCTTTTCAATCAGATCTCCCTTATTGAAAATATCATGCAAGTCAATCTTTAATTTAGCCATTTATTTGAAGGGGTTATCAATGAAGGCACAGTATTTTTATAGAATTTTATTGTCATTTTAAGCAATAGTAAAAATAAACGTAACAGTTCAGACACCTTTTCTTCTCTATGGCATTCAGTTAAGCAAATTGAGCCTTTCCCCCTACCGGGGGAAGGGCTCAATTTGCTTAACTGAATGCCATAGAGAAGAAAAGGTATCTGAGCTGTTATAAATAAACCTTAAAAAGGATCAAAACATGTTACGTCTACAATTAGTCTGTTTCTTATTGTTAAGCTTTCCTTTGCTGATGAGCGCCGATGGTGTGGATACCGATGCCAACGTGCTGGTTTATGAGGGGGGGACTGTGCAAGTCACCTCAGAGGTGAATGTCTATGAAAATATTGTCGCGGGTGCGCCCATTAGTGGCTCAGTTTTGATCACGCATGATGCGAATCAGACGATTGATGCAACGAGTTTTAGCATGGATAACAAGCCTTTAAAAGTTGATTTTGTGAAAACGGTCACTATGTCAAACTACAGCAAACTTGTGTTGAGTATCTACCATTTTCAAATTACTGGATTACCAGCTGGCAGCTACACTTTAGCTCCGATTAAGGTGACAATTGGTGGCAAGGAGTATGCCGCCCCTCCTATGACAATTGATGTGGCAGCTGCCTCGAGTTAACTTTTCGCCGTCTCTAGTCGATCGATATCTAGATTGCAAATCAGGTCTAAATTTCGGTTAATCTTCTCTATGTTCCAGTCCCACCAGGCGATTTGCTGCAATCTAGCAATGGTTTTATCGTCGAAACGCATTTTGACGACTTTAGCTGGATTACCTGCAACAATAGCGTAGGCGGGTACATCCTTGACGACAACGGCACGTGTGGCGATGATGGCGCCATCTCCAATCTTCACTCCTCCTTTAATTAAACAGTCGTATCCGAACCAGACATCGTTACCGACGATAATATCGCCCTTTACGGGGAGGTCTTGGATGTTATAAACGTTCTCCCAGCTATGTTGAAAGATGGGGAAGGGATACGTGCTGATGGCGTCAAGTTTATGGTCGCCTGTCATAATAAAGCGCGTTTCTGCGGCAATCGCGCAGAATTTGCCGATCACCAATTTCACTTTTGCGAAATCGTAGTTGTAGAGAACGTTGTACTCTTCAAATTTGTCAGGTCCATTTCGTGGGTCATCGAAATAGGTGTAGTCGCCTACATGAATATTGCTAGCCTTGACAAAATTATTTAGAAAAACAAGTTTTTGATAATCCTTGATGGGATGAAGGGTCCTAGGATCTGGACCCATTGTTTTGTGCATAAGGTTCCTTTTTATTAGAGATATAAAGCTTCAGAATGTTCTGTAGAGGGGATGGGGTTAGACCCTAAATAATCCTTAGCAAGTCGCTCAAAAGCTTTTACTTGTTGGCATTCCCACTCCTTGCTGAAACAGAGATCTTTAGCCATGATGGCTGCCACTTTAGGGGCTACTTCAATACTGGCGCGCGCGCCTAAAGGTAGGCAGCGGGTGCGCCGAGATAGCACATCTTCAACTGTGCGCGCCATTTCGTGACGAATGGCCCAAAGCACATCGACCTCGCGACAGGGTAGATCCGGATGGAGTTTCTGCAACTGTTCTTGACTGGTGGCTTGCTGTTCTACTAACGCGAGATCGGACCCATAATAGTGCCACTCACTGTCCTTTGAATGCGTCTGTGACCATCCATGAATTTTTAAGTGAGAGGTTTGTGAAGCGCAAAAAGGTAACTGTGCGACCTTTAGGGCTACATCTACGGTTTCTTCTCCCATTTTGCGATATACGGTCCATTTGCCTCCGATGACAGAGATGAGTTGTGAGGGCGAAACCGAGATGACATAATCGCGTGAGAGTAGAGCTGTATTGACTCCGCCTTCTTTAGGTTTCATTAGCGCGCGTAGCCCAGAAAATTGACTTAAAATATCGGATTTTTTGGGTTGTTTGGTGAGATATTTACCGATGTATTCAAGCAGATAGGTGATCTCCGCCTCTTTTGGTTTGGGCGTTAAAGAAATCGTTTCGGTAGTTGTTTCGGTTGTCCCAACTAAGACGCGGTTATACCAGGGAATGGCAAAGATCACGCGTCCATCAACTGTTTCCGGAATGATCATGGCGCTATTTCCTGGGAAAAATGTACGCTCTAATACAATGTGTGACCCTTGACTGACGACGATGCTCGTCTCTGCATTGCTTTTATCCATGCAGCGAATGGAATCGATGAATACGCCGGAGGCATTGATAACCACTTTTCCCTGAATTTCATGCGTTATCCCCTTTTCTAAGTCAATGGCGATCACTCCGATGACTTTGTCTTTGGTTTTTAATAAGCCTTGTACCTGCATATAGTTAATGGGTACGCCTCCCTGTTCTACAATGGTCTGAGCGAGATTGATGGCCATGCGAGCGTCATCGAATTGGCCGTCAAAATAGCAAATACCCCCGCTAAATTGATCTACCTTGATGGTGGGGAGGCATTGGAGGAGCTCTTTTTTGGAGATCAAATGTGAGGGTTTAAAGCCAAGTCTTCTAGCTAACAGGTCATAAAATTTAATGCCGGCGAGATAATAACAGCGACTCAACCAATTGCTGGTGGGGATGATAAAGGGTAAAGCATGCACGAGGTGAGGTGCATTCTGCAAGAGTATAAATCGTTCCTTAAGAGATCTACGCACCAGAGAAATCGCCAGCTGGCGCAAATAACGCACGCCCCCATGCACGAGCTTTGTACTGCGGCTGGACGTGGCCTGAGCAAAATCCCCTTGCTCCAATAACAACGTGCGGTATCCGCGTGAAGCCGCATCCAGCGCTGTTCCTAATCCACTGGCACCTCCGCCAATGACGATGAGGTCCCATGAGGGTTGCTGGTTATGGAGCTCTTTTAGCAGATGGTTTCGATCCATGTGCTTATCCTTTTATGCATGCTTAAGATGCTATGTGGGCACAATAATAAGTGGTCCTTGCGGTTTTTTGAGTGTCTCAAAATAATCGGGTGTTGTGTTAAATACAGAAGCAAGCAAGTCATTAGAACAGGCTCCCATGACTTCTCCAATCCCTATATAATCGGGTTCGGCATGGCTGAAGAAAGCGATCACTTCCACATCACCTGAGCCAATGTTTTCAATATTGTGGAAGTGAGAAGCTGGTGCAAAGGCTCCTTCCCCACCTTTAACGTCTAAGATCTCTACATGGCCATTAGGGGACAGAACTGTAATACGCGTTTCTCCCTTAACGATGTACACGAGTTCCCCGGCATTTGTGTGCCAGTGAGGCTCTACAATCCCTTTTGGGTTTAGCCCAAATCCTAATATTCCCAAACCTTCAAGCATGGGCAGATTTGGTTTAGTCCCAATTTGAAGATAGCCTCCCTGCGTTAAAATCACTTTGTCACTTTCTTCAATATCAAATTTATATGGGCTGCTAATGTTTTCAGGCCTCTTTTTAAGTTTTGGTAGCGTTTTTATCAAGTCGTGATTTTTAGCCTTGTTAAGGCCATCGATAAAATGTTGTGATGTATTAAACGTACCGGTAAAGACGTTCTCAGAGATAGAATGAACGGCAGTTGATAGAAACATGGTCTCGGGAAGTGCATGATTTAATGCAAAGTTGACGACACTCTCTGTTTCGCCAATATTTTCAATATGGTGTACATAGCCTTGAGGGATGAAAAAGAGTTCCCCTTTCTTAACGGTAAATGTCACGACCTCTGAAGGCGTGCGCATAGTGACTAAAATATTACCTTTTGTACAATAGCCTATTTTGTTTGCATTTGGATGCCAAAGAGGTTCTACGGAACCGCGATCATACAAGCTCAAATGGGCAAATGACATGTTGACCAATCCAGGCATCTCATTTGCCGTCACATAAGTCAGGGCGCCTAACGCATTTTTCTTTTGAGGTTTAATCGATTCTAAGCTGAAAAAATATTTACTGGTCATGTAGATCTCCTGTGTTAAAAATCACTATAAATACAACTATAGAAATTTGGTATAGAAATGGTGCATTCTTAAAAAATCATGGCAACGCGAAGCTAGAAGGTAGCCAGGGCGGGACGCCCTGGCTACCTTCTAGCTTCAACCTTGCCATGACTTTTGAAAGATATATAAGAAATGATATTGTTCTATAATTCCTTATAGAAATAGTTTGAGTTGAAAAATATATTGACAACATTCATGATAGTCTGCTACAATGCGGTACATAAAAATTTGATAAAAGGGTTAGACGATGTTTAGTTTTAATTTTAAACAGAGCTTTAGGCAATCAGTGCCTGCGCGGACGCAGTGTAGGAATCGGTCATTCTTTATTTTATCCTCTTTTTCTCTCCTTCCTCTCTTCCTCCTTAGCCTTTTAGGCTAATAACTCACAAATTTTCTTGTTTTTAGATTTTAGATTTTTACAAATTTTATTTTTATTGAGTAGTCACAATGGTTTTAAAAAATGATTGCGATGATTCTCTATTAATGACAGTTCTACAACAAAAGGTGGTTTAATCATGTCTTCATCGCGAACGGTTGCGTGGGTCATATGGGTAACAGTCTCTATTTTTTACGCGTATCAATACATGTTAAGGGTGATGCCTAACATTATGTTGAGCGATATTATGCAGCACTTTCATATCGGTGCCGCAACATTTGGTCAATTTTCAGGGGTCTATTACATTGGATATTCGCTGATGCATTTGCCAATCGGTATCATGCTTGATCGGTATGGTCCGAGAATTGTGATTACAAGTTGCATTGTTTTGACCGTAGTTGGATTGCTTCCTCTGATTTTTGCCGACTATTGGCTTTATCCGATTCTAGGTCGATTATTGATTGGCATGGGCTCTTCGGCTGCGATTTTAGGGGTTTTTAAAATCGTTCGTATGACTTTTAGTGAGGAGCGATTTCCTCGTATGTTAAGTCTTTCGGTTACAATTGGTTTAATGGGCGCCATTTATGGGGGTGGACCTGTGAGCTACATGCGTGAAGTCTTTGGTTACCAATCAGTCGTTGAGTTTTTTGCCATAGGAGGCCTTGCCCTAGCTGCCTTGACCTATTGGATTATCCCGAATATGAAAATGGTACCGGAAAGCACTGTGGTATCCGATATTAAGGAAGTGCTTAGCAATGGACGCGTCATTTGGTTGTGTCTTTCTGCTGGTTTAATGGTTGGACCTTTAGAAGGTTTTGCTGATGTGTGGGGTACAGTATTTTTCAAACAGGTTTATGGATTTGATGGAACGTTGGCGGCAAGCTTGCCTTCCATGATTTTCATTGGCATGTGTTTTGGCGCTCCTTTATTGAGCTTGATTGCTGAGAAAGTGGGTAACTATCTTGCAACGATCATCGGTGCTGGCATTGCAATGGCGGCTACTTTTGCTGTATTGCTTACCTGGCAATTAACAGCACAAACCTTAAGCATCAGCTTTATCGTTGTTGGAATCAGCTGCGCTTATCAGATTTTAGCGATTTATAAGGCTTCCACATATGTCCGAGAAGGTGTTGCGGGGTTGACAACGGCAGTAGCTAATATGATCATTATGATTTTTGGATATGCGTTTCACACGACTATCGGAGGAATCATCAATGCCATGGGGGGCCCAAGCGAGTCTCAAGCTCTGGTCTATGGCGTAGCTGTTATTCCCGTTGGACTATGCATCGGTACAATCGGATTTATTGTCTTGTTTAAGACAGAAAAAAGCAGCAAGTTAGTCGCCAACGCAACCTGAAAAAGAGAGTGATCAAAAATGACAGTTTCATTTGCTAACAAATTAGTAGCCGTCATGAATGAGAAAATAGAGCCGGGTATCATCATGAATGCCTTGGCTCATATGTGTATCGGTTTTGGATCCGAAATAGGAAAAGAGCCCTTACGCCTCACAAACTATTTAGATGCTGATGGAGGGAGTCATCCCAGTATATCTGAGATGCCCTTTATGATTTTAAAAGCCAATTCAAATAAAATTAGAGGGCTCAGGTTAGCTGCTTTAGAGGCGGGAATTAAGTTTGTTGATTTCACCCATACGATGACCATCGGGACCTATCTAGAGCAACTTGAGCGCACAAAACAAACCAAAGACGAAGAACTCGTCTATTACGGAATTGTGCTATTCGGCGATTGGGAACAAGTCTCTGCATTGACTCGAAAATTCTCGCTGTGGAAATAACAAAAAGACACGCGCCCAGTGCTTTAAAATTAAAACTCACCTTACGCACGGAGCGTTAAAATTTTGTGTACTAGGGCGTGTCTTTAAACTCACAATAATCTACTGATTTTCATTGGCAGGTGAAACATCGTTGCTGATGGCTGTGATGATTTCTGCTTCCCAGTGACTTGTCAATCTTGCTGCTTCTTGAGCGATAGCCTGCTCGAGTGTGTCGTTGTTCGATGTTAAGGCAGATAGTGTGCGTATGCAAAGATCATCAGTTTTGGGAACTCCTTGAAGTATGATGGTTATTATAGAAACTACTAATGTTATATCATTTATTTTGATATATTCAAGTTAAAATAAATTCAGGTTTTTGATTTTAAGATTACTGTTGATTTTTTTATTTTGATAATATTGGGATATTTCCAGAAATATTGGACGCACACGTGAAGCTACTAATACAACGCTGCAATATCAAAATCTTCGACTTTTAGGAGAGGTGATGTGTGATAGAAGGTGCACAACGTTCTCCGAAAAAGTTCTGCACGTTCTGAAAGGCCCCGTTCACAATATGTTTTAACCTGTTGGTAGACGGCTTGTTTGAAAGCATCCGTTTCCGATTCTGTGCCATTGAGGTTGTCAATGCTTACGCGAAAGGGAGAACTCGCAGCCATAGAGAGGATCCATTCCATCGCCTGCGGTTTGATTTCAACGCTTTGAAATAGTTCTTGTTGTACAGGTGTGCGTCCATCTGGCACATACCAGTAGCCAAAATCCACCTGTTTTCGGCGTTGTTCTCCGGCGATTAACCAATGGGAACATTCATGCAAGGCACTCGCAAAAAAACCATGAGCAAAGAAAAGTTCATTGTGAGGCCGCTGTGCATCAGAAGGAAGGTAGAGCGGTTCATCGGTGCCTTTAACCAACAGAGTATTATATTTCACAAAGAAACAGTTGTTGAAAATTGTGATTAGATCTTGATACTGATGCACCTAAACTCCTGAACTTTATTTTGTTTTCCCAAAATTTTCGACACCTGAGTTTACTGGGAAAACTTAATAAGCACAATCTAGTTTTTACGAAAACTTTTGATTGGGAAAAATTAGAAACTGATTTAAGCTATTAGACTTCTTGCGTAATTAATTTTGGCTCATATTCGAGATTATTTTTTGATTAGGGAAGAGGTCTACTGAATGAATTTCAATAAAATTACAGTAAAAGGGATGTACCATGACAGTTATCGAAACAATTAATCAGGGCATTAAAGATGCGATGCGAAGCCGAGATCAGCTTAGGCTCGATACGTTGCGTATGCTCAAATCAAAAATATTGGCTGTTGATGCACGGAGCAATCTCCCGGACTCAGATGTTTTAAAGTTATTTAAAACTTATGCAGGCAACCTCCAAGAGGCTATAGAACAGGCTGAAGCCGTTAACAGACCGGAGGCCGTTGAGAAATTAAAAAGTGAACTAGAAATCGTTCAGGAATTTTTACCCAAAGCCCTTTCTGTTGAAGAGACCAAAAAAATAGTCGTACAGGCCATTGCCGATTCCGGAGCTAAAACAAAGAAGGATTGGGGATTGGTCATGAAGAACGTGATGATGATCAACAGAGCCGTCGACGGA
>Ga0207102_1060_pt1 | contig 19868 bp, 19 predicted proteins | sample Alteio_BWMinHeat_80_FD_153573 | JGI IMG/M metagenome (GOLD analysis project Ga0207102, IMG submission 153573) | Enriched cells from forest soil in Barre Woods Harvard Forest LTER site, Petersham, Massachusetts, United States -... | ecosystem: Environmental > Terrestrial > Soil > Temperate forest >... | reverse complement strand
GGCTACTTTCTCGGCCAACTACTTCCTGTGGGCCGTACAGGTAGCCAGTGGGAGCTCGGGGAGAGAATTTTATCGGCGCCATCCGAATTTCTTTCCGTTGGCCATTATTAGCCAGCGAACGCGGGTATTCGACTCTGCGATCTTCTTCCCGTCGCGCAACGAAGTTCGCGTCACCTATGCCGACGGGCGAACGGCCGAAGAAAAATTAAGCTACGCTTCTTTCCCCAACTCTCTCGATGCCCTCTTCTTTCTTCACACTTGGTATTGGAACTCGGAATACGGCCACAATCTCACAGCGCAGAAGGGCCGTTTGCTCCGGCTGCAGTTCTGCCGCCCCGGGGTAAAATCGGTGGATTGGCAAGTGCGCTACTTGGAAGACAGCGTAACGCTCGATTTGGGCCGCGCCGATTGCTGAAACCAGCGCAGGTCGAGCAGGAACAACAACATCACCAAAGTTACGTAGGAAATCTGGCGCAGGAACATGAATTGTAAAATGCCGAGCTGAAGAATCACGTTGAGAACCCAAATCCACGGCCGAGTGCGCGGATGAAGTGCGAGCGGGAACGATCCGACTTCGATGAACATCACCGCGAATCCGAGCCACTGGTTCGGGAGCCAGCCGCAAACGGCGGGCCACGCTGCCCCCAGCGGTCCGCGCGGACACAGCAGGCGAATCGCGTCTCCGTTCCACCAAAGCGGATAGAAGAGCTTATGCGCGCCCATGAAAGTGAATCCCAGAAATACGGAGAAGAACAGCGGCCGGTACCAGAGCTCGCGTTCAACCACTTCGTCGCGCGGGCCGGTCGGCCGCCAGTCTCCCCAGGCGCGCGACCCAAAAATTGCGTATATCCCCAGTAGGAGCGACAAAAACGGATAGTGCAGTTCGGCGATCACCGGAATCGAGAGCAGAGAAACGTTTAGGCAAACCAAACAGACCAAGGCGGAAAGGCGCTCAAAAGATCCGAGGAGAAACAAGATTGAACCTGCGGCTCCAAGCCACGCCCAAGTTTGCAGCAAAAGAGCACTGGGAGCGCCCGGTACGCCGGTCGTCACGGGAATCGTAAATATCCCGCGGCTGAGCGAGACGAAGAAATTCAGCAACGCAACAGCCACGAGCATGCGCACTAACCCGAGCTGGTTAAGCCGAAAGATGCTTTCCGTCTTCACCGCGCGCCTGTTTTCTTACCGGTCAAAATCTCCACGGCCAGCTCCCGCCACCCGAAGATCAACAACGGCCCCAACCCTTTGGGCACCGGCCGGCCCAATCCATATCGGATGGGAATGGAGTAGTCTTCTTCCCGAAACGTGCCGAAGAGCCGGTCGAAAATCGTAAACACCGCGCCAAAATTGCGGTTTAAGTATTCTGGATTATAGCCGTGATGAACCCTGTGGGTAGACGGCGTGCAGAACACGTATTCGACCCAACGGAGCCGCGGGATAAGCTCGGTATGCGAGAAAAATTGATAAAGCATGTTGAGGGAATTACAGGTGAGCACTAGCAGCGGCGGCATGCCCGCCAGCCAACAAACTGCAATCAGGGCAATCGAGATTAAGGTAATGAGACGAGGAACGCCGAGGCGAAATCCCACGGAAAAATTGACTCGTTCCGGGGTGTGATGAATCACGTGGGTGGCCCATCCCCAGCGGTTATAATGGCTGAAAATGTGGCTCGCGTATTGGGCGAAATCCACGAGCACAAAAGCACAAACGAACATCAACCAAGGCGAGAAATGCGCGTCGAGCACGCGGTGGTCGTAAGCGAAAAATAAAACTCGCATGAACCCTGCTGTGCCCAGAACCAGGGCCGCCAGCTTCTGCGCCGCTCCCACGCCCACGCTGGCCAGCAGTTCACGGCGATCGAAGGTGGCAAAGCCGGAACGAAAGCCGAGACCGAGCTCAAAAAGAATGAATAGCACTTGCAGCGCCGTAGGTAGCCAATAGCCGTAACCCGAAGAAAAAATCTGCCAATTCCAAATCATTATTTTGCCGCCGCTCGTGAAGGATGTGAATCCCTTGCCTCGAAGAGTGCGCTCGCGCCGCCGGATTGAAGCTAAGAATGTCGGGGCGAATATTTGAATTGGACCACAGCCACCACGGCCGGTCAATCCCGCGAGGGGAGGCGATACTCGATCGCCTCGCTCACTCGCCAGCCGACGAGGTAACGAAACGGTTTCTAGCGAAAGAAGTGTCGGGGCGACCGCCAACGCAGAGGCTATACTATGTTCTTCCGCTGCATTAAGCTGCCGTATGATCAAAAAACTTGGAATTGAGGAAGTATCCTCATTCATTCCCGAGGGACGGCTGGAGTTTTCCCACAAAAAAGAAATATGGAAACTTAGCAAGGAATTCATCGAGGAAAAAATAGGGGTTCGTCGCGTTTCACGCAAAGTGCCCGGCGAAAAGGCCTCTGATCTAGCGCTGGCCGCCTACGCGCAACTACAAAAAAAAGCCTTCATTGAGCCGGGCACTATAGAGCTAGTCGTGGTGGTTACGCAGAACCCGGATAAATCCATTCCGCATGTGTCGGCCATTTTGCAGGCCAAGATTGGAGCCCCTTCACGCTGTCTGGCATTCGATCTTTCCCACGGGTGTGCGGGATACGTTTATGGGCTTTCTGTAGCGCTGGCGCTCATGCGCGAGCAAGGGTTTACCCGAGCATTGCTTTTCACGGCCGATCCATACTCGGAAATTATCAATCCTGAAGACAGAGATACCGCCTTATTGTTCGGCGATGGGGCTACCGTTACCCTCTTATCAGACTCCCCAAAATGGGAATGCGGAAAATTTGTTTTTCACACGGAAGGTAACCGGGCAGAGAGCTTAAGCGTGCGTGGCGGCGCTCTGCAGATGGATGGCGGAGATGTTTTTAGCTTTGCGGCAAAACAGGTTCCGCTAGATATCGCTGAGCTATTATTTTTGAACCGGCTTTCTATCGAAGACATCGCTTTGTTTCTGCTTCATAGCGGAAGCCGGTATATCGTGGACACGATTGCAAAAAGATCCGGGCTGCCCAAGGAGAAGGTTCCATTCGGAATTGAGGATTTTGGCAATACCGTTTCTTCGAGCCTTCCAATTTTGTTGGAGAAAACGTTTTTACCAGTGGGATCCAATATTCTTTTATGCGGGTTCGGAGTTGGTTTGGCATCGGCTGGCGTTATTTTAACGAAAGTGAAATGAAAAGCCGCCTCCAACCAAACGGCCGCGGTATGGATTCATCGCATGTTTTCTTTTTTTAAGAGGTCAGCACTACATTTTGGGCGCATGGATCCTTTTTTCCTTCGCCTAGGTCATTCTCTATTTTTGCTGACCTTGATGGTCGATTTGTGCCGGCGAATTAGCATGGTGAGTGGCCTTTATGCGGTTTCCGGGCCAATGCCTCGTTTTGCTCTAACTTTTGTTCCGCGAATAAATGCCGATGGCCGGTGGCTGTTGCCCGTTTCGGCATTTAATTTTTCCGATTCAAATGCGTGGACTATTTCGCTTCTAGTAGTGGCTCTGGTCCTGTGTGGGCTGTTGATTCTTGGGCTCACTAAAAAGTGGGTCTATTGGGCTCTGATATATTTATTGGTTTCGCTAAAGGCAAGGTATTCGCCGGTCTCAATGGCTAGCGACTTTGAATTTACGTGGTGGCTAATTTGGTTTTCATTTTTTCCATGGAACGAAATTTACAAAGGAGATGGTGCCCCGGTAGTTAATTTCGGCACCAGGTTTTTTGCTTTGCATCTTGTCTGCTTCTATTGCGTTGTGGGGCTTCTGAAGAGCGGCCACACTTGGGCTTCCGGTATAGCTGTGCAGAACACCCTGCTTTTTGATTTCATGCGAAATCCGGGCTTTGACTGGTTGTTGGATTGGCCCAAGCTCACCGCGGGCCTAACCTATTTTGTTCGCTGGCTAGAAATTTTAGGATCATTCGGGTTGGTTTTTGGGGGAGAGGCGCGGGCGTTTCGATTCATTTTGGTAATGGTATTTGTCTTTTTTCATATCGGCTTGGGGGCCATTTTTCATACGTTTCCTCTGGCCGAAATTGGAGTAGCGACGTGGATCATGTTTTTTCCGGGCGCTCGCTGGATGAAAGGAAAAAAAATTCCTACCCCGCTATTTTCGGCAACCAGAGCAAAATACGAAACAGTTTGGAAGGTTTTCGCATCCCTCATTTTTCTTTTTGAGAACCTCGCAGCTCTGGGAAATTTTGCTGCTTTACAAAGCAACCCAATTATCCGAACCGCCTATCAGCAGAGTGTGGATATTGGACTGCGGCCTAGTCGGTACTTTTTCGCACCCGAAGCCCCCACTTTTAGCGGCTGGCTTTCAATTCAAGGAAAGACAAAAGCGGGAGAGATTGTTGGAGTCGACATCATCGAAGAAAAAATTATTCGGCCACCCGATTATTCAAAGCCAAGCTTGCGTAATGGAATATATAAAGATCGGGGCTGGTCGCGAATATTTTATAGTCTAACTACACGATGGTATGACCGGGCGGTGGCGTATGGGATTTCAAGTTCTGCCTGTAAGCGATTTCCAGAACTAAAGGAAATTGAAATTTTATATTTTCGGCAAAAAATAAACGGAACCAAACTCGATCCGGCCGAAAGAGCGAGTATTTTTGGGATTTCCTGTGACGAGGCTCGGGCCATTGAGGAGTCATTCTTCAAATCGTGAGTTCAGCCTTTTTCATGGCGGACTATTTTGGAAAAAAAGATGTCTCCTATTTTCATTCCGTTGCTCATTATTTCTGATCGCGAAAATTGATCGTTAAGCGCAGGAATGAGTGAAATTTTCATTCGCTCCATTTCGGGGGCAGCTGGATTGTGCATTAATTCGAGCCGAGAAAATACCCACTGACTTCCTTTATTTGCCGGCAATGTTTTTTGATGTAGCTGCTTTGTTAGAAATACGATGTATTCGATTGGGGAGTAGCCGCATTCTCCCAGTAAGCTCGCCGTCGTTCCTTCAATTTTTGAAACGGAATCAAGCTTAGACTCGTCAAAGGAAAATCTTTTCAGCGGTGGCTGGTGATCAAGAGGAATTAAGCGGCCAACTCTTTTTTTTCCGCCTACGACACAACTCCATTCTGGAGATTTAGTGTCATTCGAAAAGTCGCTTAGCTCTAATTGAAGCGGTTCGGTGAAGGGTCGAGGAAAACGCATTCGAATTTCGGAAATCTGCTCCGACTCAAAAGCCGTGACGGTAGCATTAAGCATTGCAAGATATAGGTCGGTGCCGTGAAGGTAGTTTCGCTCGCCTCGAAGGCAAAGCCGAAGTGGAACTAGAATCACTTACTTCGTTTCCCAGCGTCGATTAAACGCAATAGATCTTGAAATGAACCCGGTCGGCCGGAGGCGGCGGCAAAAACTTTTATTTTGTATCGCTCTTCTACCGCAAGAAAAATGCTCGCTATGTCGAGGGAGTCGAGGTCTTGTTGTTGAAAGTTTAGATTCGGATCAAGCCGCTCTGGATGACTAAATGCCTTTGAATCCCTAATTAGTCCTACAAGCTCTTGCCAATCGTTCATTTTGATAGGCTACATTCCGGCTTAAAAGGAAGTCAAATCGAGCAGCGGAATCATGGAGGCCTTCGCGGTCTCTGAAATAAGTTTATTCAGGTGCGTTAGGGTGAAGCGATGTTGCGCAAAATCAGCCAGTACGAAGCCGCAGGCTTGAGCGGATCAATGCTGTGCCCCCGAGAGAGGCTGCCCTACTTTCACCCAGTTTGCCAGTCCACTCGGCAAAATGCTCACGCTTTCATTTTCATGCAGAATTTTTCCCGCACCCAAATTCCAGGTTGCGGAGTGATCGGCAGAGAGTCTGACTGGTAACACTACGGGGTCGCTCTCGATGCTCTTAAATGACACTAGATCACAGTTTCCCTCCATGACCCTGGCGGAAAATTCAATCAAGGAGTGAGTAAAGACCAACTCCACGGGGCCTGTGGAGGTAAGCATCGCTTGGCCTCCCGGATATCGCCACCTCAGCGACAATGCCCGAGACCATATTTTAAATGAACCCTGCTTCACGAAGAGCAGTATCGGCTCGCCCCATTGCCGGCCGATGCTAAGCGATGACCCCCCCAGCTGGGAGCTGATTTCAAACGAGCGGCCCATCGATTCGCAGGCCAAGGTGACATCTCTGGGCTCGATGAGACGAAAAAACGGGACCTTCGCGCCCGCCTCGATATGCAAGGATTGGGGATTCCCAAGATCTTCGGCGATGTTGCAATCGCCCATTCGCTCATTTGCACCTAGGTTTTTCGCGAATATACCGAAAAGCGCGTCCACTCGTTCAAACCAGGAATAGCTAGACAGCTTTTCCACGATGACTTGATTGAGGTCGCCTAGAATGCGGTCTTGAGGGGGCTGGCCATCGCCGTAGGCGCGGGCACTTTGGAAGCTAACCACTGCAAGGAAAAGAGCCCAGGAAATTTTCATTCAGAAATTACCTTCCAGCACCAAAAAAACCGCGTTCTCGGCGGACGGACTATTGCGAAGGAGAGCTGGTCCGTGACTTTGCCCTCATTGTCTAAGCTACCGGAGGGTTTTTTCCCATAAGTAGTTTTGACCCGAACGCCCGCCGGAATTGAGGAGGCAATCGGGGCATCCTTCAGTGCCTTCCTCTGACTTGGTTCCGACAGTCTACGGAGAAAAGCGTACTGTCAATCGGGGGAAATGGGAATGATGGAGGGGGGAGTATTAAATTAAATCTATCAACAATGACTTGTCCCGGCGTATTGAGGGGCCGCTCTCAGGGCCGGATATTCTTTCAAGAGGGGAAACTAGCGGCTATCATCAAAATCTAGGGCGGAATTATTATTCAACTTACGCAGAGCTTGATTTGGATCAAGAGCCTCTCCTGGCCAGCCATCATGGGAATGGCTTTTTATTTTTCGTTCTTTTTCTTATTCATTCTCGAACGCATAGGGGGCATTAGGCATGTCGCGCTTGCATTTTTTCGCAAGCCACTCTTGATGGACCTTATTTATTTTTTTCAGAACAACGGTATCAAGGCCCTTATGGGGCGCGTATTTCTGGGGGCAATTTCCTTCAATTTGTTCTCTTTTAAGGCCCCGGTTTTGATTAATAAATATGTTGTGTTTGTATGCGTTTTTCTGGTAGCCGACTTTTCGATATTCGCGGGGCATAAGCTCCTGCATTTCTTTGCGGGCACTTGGAAGGCGCATAAGACGCATCATACGATAACCTTTTTTGACAGCTTGGCGGCCTTCCGGTTTCATGGCCTTGAACAGTTGATGTATTCCGCACTCTACTTCGTCTATTTTTACTTTTTTATAATTCGACTAGGGTGGCCGATGGCGCCGTTTCTTATTGCCTACACGATCACCTCCATTTGGGAGATCGTGATTCATTCAAACATCAAATTGAAATCAAGCAATCCTGTTGTCGGCTGCCTTCGGCTTTTTTTAATTCTTCCTGATAGCCATCGATTGCATCATATGGAGGCCTACAAAGAAAAAAACTTTGGTAATTTGCTTTCCATCTGGGATCGCCTTTGGCGAACCTATCTGGATCCAGCTGAGGCCGGCGTTTACGAACTGGGATTGCCCAATGGCCAGGAATTTTCCGAATCCTACAAACAACAGGCTCTGCTGCCATTTCGGATTTAGTTCACCCTAATTTCGTATCTGAAGATTTGCGCGAGGGGAATTGCGCGATTTTCCGGATTCGCGGTGGGAAGCGTGGAAAAGGTCATCGAGAAAACCTGCAGGCGGGCAATTTGCGAGAAATTTCCTCCGCGTTTTTTCAGTTCAGACCAAATTCCAGCGAGCTCCTCGGCTACCACTTTATTATCAGGGCTGAGCAGGCGTTTTTCGCAGCGATTGATCCAGCGCACGTAGTTTATTGCGGAGCTTATTTCCCGCACGGCTGGCCGGATGTCGATTTGATTTCCCTGCTTGTCGAGTGCGACCAGCCTCGGGAATTCGATTAACCTTTCATATCGATCCGCGAAGTGGGGATAGGCGGAGAAGGGCCAGCTGATGAAATTGAGGGAGCCGGCGGCGAAGGTGGCCGCTAAAACCAGCGAACACGCAGCGATGCAGGATTTTTGGGCGCACAGTTCATTTGCCGAGGCGGGCTGGGCGGCACCGTTGGGGTGAAGAATCGCGCCCCAATTCACAAAAACGGCATAGCAAGCTCGCAGCTGGTAGAAAGGATACAGAATGTAAGCGGCGTTCACGGCGTGGAACAGAAATCCGCCCGCTGCGAAAATATTTCTCGTTCGCCTACCAAAAAGGAAAATGCAGAAGGTGAGTTCAAACACCAAAACGGCCGCTGCCGATGCGGTGAAGAGGGCCGGGTGAAGGTCAATCCGGAAGAAGGGATACTTTCCATCCCCGAGGAAAAACCACTGCCGGTACATTCTCAAAAGCAGATGGTCCCCGAAGATCCAGTCGAGACCCACGTAGTAAGCTTTCCAAAATCCCGGAAAGAAATATATCATTCCGAACACAAGCCAAGACGCCTTGATCGGCAGGCCGTATTTCACGTGGGGCGCCTTTCGCTCTCCCTTTCTCCAGAGCTTGTCTAGCGATAAAGCATCGGCACAGGCGCTACCCGCCAGAATCAGGCCGAACCAAATCAAGCACTGATGTTCATGAAATACTTTTCCGTAAAAATTGGGGAGACCAAAGATCCACACCGCCAGAAGCGACATCGCCGCGATCGAAGGCCGGGCGAATATCCCCAATACCCCCAGCAAGGCAGTGAGCTGCAATAGACGTATCCCAGTATTGAAAAATGGGAAGCTCTCCACCAAGTAGGGCACCGACCAGCTCAATCCAGGCGGGGCTACCAGGAGCTGCGGTGACAGGGCGGTCAGGTCTGAGAGCTGTTTGAAATTCACGGAAAAGAATACCGTTGCGCAAATCACGACCCGGAATACGGCAAGATTCACCGCCGGCTCGGGCGAAAGAAAAAAAAGGCGGATGTTCTGATAAATTTGTTTTCGCTTTAAGAAGGCGAAAACCAGGCCGGCCGCGAGCACGCCAAGAAAAAAAAGATGGGAAAAATAAAGTCGCTCTGAGTTTTCTTCGGCCCGCCAGTAACGGTGAAAGGTACAAAATAAGTAAATCAAGTCAGCGCCGGCGAACGCCAGGGAGGCAGGCTTTCGAAACAGGGATTTATGCATCAGGCTTTCGCCGGCTTTGTGCCGGCGTGCACGGAAAAGACGCGGCCACTTAAGTGACCGGCCTCACCGGAGCATAGGAAGGCGGCTACATCAGCTACGTCTTCAGGGAGGGCGATGGCCGAGTTTCTCGGGCTTCCATTCGCCTTCAGCATGGCGATGGTTTCTTCGGCCAGGGGAGTTTCGGTCAATCCCGGGGCAATGCAGTTAATCGTGATTCCCCGGTGGGAAACTTCCAGACTCAAGGCTCGGGTAAATCCCTCGAGCGCGGCCTTGGCTGCCGCGTAAGACGCCTGCCCGGGAGCCGGGCACTGGGCGGCGGTGGATCCCAGAAAGAGTATTCTTCCGCTTTTATTTTTGTACATCGCAGGTAGCACTAGTTGGCTAAGCGCCATCGCCACAATCAAGTGCTCCTTTACCATGGCCTCGATTTCCGAAAAGCCGGAGGCGACAAATAAGTTCGGGCGAATTCGGCCCGCGCTGTGAATCAAGATCTCCGGGCTGCCTTTCATCTCACGCACAAGCAAAGCGTAAACTTTCTGGCAGTCTTCATGCCCCATGAGTTCGGCCGGAAAAACCCGGACACTAGCCAGTGATGAGCTTTTTTCCAGCCGTTCTTTTGCCGCCTCCGCGCGAGCCTGATTATTGCGGAAAATCAGCGCCAAATCATGAGTTGAAACCAATTTACGCGCGATGGCGTAGCCGATTCCGGAGGTGCCGCCGGTGATAAGGGCAATGGGGCGTGACATACCTCCATTCTAAGCAAAGTGCGGCTTTCGCCTATACTTAATTCCCTACAAAAGCGCGAGTTGCTTTTGAATCCACTCGCTTTCGGGTTTGGTTAAGAGGCCGTTCGGAAAGATGGCGTGGCGGGCGAATTCTTCCGCCAGAAGACTGGAGGCATGGCGGTGCTGCAAAGCGAGGGCGGTTACTAAAATGTTGAGGGCCCGTTTTGAGGGGGCAGTGCGAAGATCCAGGCCGGCGATATTTTGCGCGGCGCCAGCGGCCCACGCCTCGAAATTTTCCGAGAATAGAAATTCGTAGTCGGAGTACCAATTGATATCGGCGATGGCGGGATTTTCGCTTTCAGGCGCACCGGTAACCCGCTTGAAAAATGTCTCGGGGCTGACAAAATGAAATTTTTTCGCAAGGTCATCTCTGCTCAGAAAGGCGGCGTAGTCTACAAGTCTGAGATCGGATATTTTCCTTCCGCATGCGGCCAATTGAAAAGGGATAGTAGTGTCTTGATTGTAGAAGAGAGCTGAATTTCTGACTATCATTTGATGCAGCCGGGAGCCCTCCGTCTCCGAAAGCGATTCTTGCTCACATTTTCTTAGCAGGGAAAACACCGGATTCCCGACTGAGGCGGCCGGTAGGGCGGGCAATTCGAAACGCGAAAGCGCATCGCGATCGGCATTTCCCAGTAGATCAGGCTTGTTCGAGCATCTATTTCCCGTGCCATCGCGGGCACAAAACGCTGAAATCCGCTCCCCGAAGCTAATGTAGTGAAGGAGAGAATGGGTTTCATCCAGCAGTGCCGCTGCGGGCAGGCTATCCGGCATTGAAAGGGTGGGGTAGTTATTACTATCTATCCGAGCGGCGGTGATTTTTCGCGTACCCGTCGCATGGCTCTGCCGATGAAAAAAAATAAAATCACGAACTTCCTGCAGTGAAGAAAAATTGATCTGACTGGGCCGGGAAACGGATGGGCTGATATAGAGTGCGGAGAAAATATTTTCCGGAAGAAGATCGCTTCTCGGCCGAGGTAGCTCCTTTCCCATGAATACGCCATCGAGGCGGGGGGCGATAATGACAACCTGATTTCCAGCCAGAGTTCCCAACTGCACCGCCGCGGCCGCGGAAAAATTGCTGCCAAATGTTTCGTCGATCCGCGTAGTGAGCCCTAAAAGGAATTCAAATAAATAAATCGCGGCGCCTCCGCGCAGGTTTAGCTCCTGCTCGATTTGCAGTGCTGGCCTTTCGCCATCGGCTACAACTTCTTTGAAATAAACCATAGCGGGAGGGGCGGTGAAAAGTTGGCTGAGCGCAACGGGCGCCGAGAAGGCTATCGCCATTCCGGAGGGCTTTGCGCCATATAAATAATATATATGTATGTTTCTCTTGGTGGGCCCCCCGAAGAGGCTCGCCAAGAAAAGGGAAAAAATGATCGTAGGAACGGCAATCAGGCGGGTTCGGTTGAGCATGGTTTACGGCTTGCAAAGTGAAAATCGCTAATCTAATATCTTAGGTGGTCCGCACAAACTCAATGGAAAAGCTGGAAATACTATGTCCAAATCCCGCGAGTCACTTTTAGAGTCGATCACAAAAGCGGTGTCGGAAATCAAAACAATCGATCCGAGCCTTGTGGTTGAATCGGCCAATCTTTCGGCCGATCTTGGATTCGGCTCAATCGACACCATAGATCTTTTTTTTGAGATCGGAAGAGAAACGGCTATAGAAATCTCTATTCCTGAGCTTTACGCGCGCATTAATCCGGGTTCGTCTCTTCCCCGCCGGGATTTCACCGTGAAAGAGATCATCGATTTCCTGATGATACAGTAGTTCGGTGACCGGTTTATTGCAGGATTGGCGGCTCCGGAAACCAGCCAAGATACTCGCGGCCGTTGTTTTTTCCTATTTAGCTTATTGGGTGGTCGGTTTGTCGGGCACTCCGTTGGCTTTGCTGCTGGCGATGCTTTGGCTGTTTTTACTCTTTCCTGATTTTTTGCCGCTGATATTAGGGGCGGGAAGTTTTTTTGGCTTAATTTTCGGGGCTCGCAGCACCGGTATTGCCAGTTTTAATGTGCGCGTTTTAGACATTCCATCGAGCTGGAAATTTTTATCAGGGGGAGAGCATTTAGCCGCCGATTGGCCGGGAATGCTGATTCGCACGGGATGTGCCTGTAGCCTCATTCTGCTCGCTTGGATCTTTCTGAACCGTGCTCCCCGCTGGATTACCGCTTGGGCGTTATCCCTCTCGATTGGATTCCTTTTCCTTCCACTAATTCTGTTTGATCTCATTAAGAATAAAAATTCCACCGTGGCTTTGATTCTTCTCACGTTTGCCTTTCTTTGGGCAAAGATGATGTGGAGCTTTTTACTTGTTCTCAAAACCGGCTTGAACCAGCCGCCGCTGAAAATCCGGCAACTTTGGCTGATTTTCCCCGCCTGGAATTTTGATTTCATTCCCAGCTGGATTCCGGTGCGGCCGGATTTGCTGAGGCCCGAACGCGTACCTAAAACTATCGGCCCTACCATCCGTCTTCTGGGTTTCTCTTTTGGGCTGCTGGCCGTTTTTTGGCTAGACCGTATGGTTTCATTCTGGCTGTATTACCCACCGCCGATAGGGATTGGTCTTCCTCACCTTAGCAGCACGGGCGCCATTGCCTTCCTTGAGCGTGTTCCCGGAGTCGGCATGGCCTGGGTGCTCATCGGATTGGGGTGTATCCATTTCATAATGTACGCAATCGTGTTGTGCGTCCCTTTTCTATTTCTCTCCATTCTCGATATCCCGGCCATTCCTTCTTTTAGCCGGCCTCATTTGGCGAAAAGTTTTCATGAGTTCAGCTCAAGAATTTTGAGCTTCTACGTGCAGATAGTTACCGCGGTGCTGTATGCGCCCGCCGTGAGTGCGTTGGGATTTTTCCTGGGCTATGGGAGAGGGCGAATCTTTGGGGGCACGTTTCTCAGCGTGTTTGCCCTTGGGGTGATTTACCATTTCACCTGTTTTTTGCACATCACGGCTATATTGGGCCTAGAGCCGGCTGCCCTGGCGTTCTTTTCCGGCCAGATTGCATACGTATTTATGTTTTCGTTTTTAACGGCCCTGTCGGTCGCTTGGGGGTTTCGCCGGCCGCTCCGGCCGGGCAGGGCTATTCACGTTCTTCGTTTAGTCTTGATTGTAATGCTTTACGGTTTGCTTCTAACGCTCGCTTATAATCCTCTTTCCGAATCCTGGGGCTGGCGATGGCGTTTGCTTAGGTTCTTATTTACGGGTGAGCGTTAGATTTTACGACTAGGCAGGAATTTTGCCCGCCAAAGCCACCGCTGTTCAGTAGTGCATGATGTATGCGGGCCGGAATCGAGCGGGGCCCCACAAGATTTACCCCTTCGGCCCCAATTCCGGGATCTACCAATTCGAGATTTAAGTTGGGCGAGATAAATTGGTGCTTCATCATGGCTAAGGTTGCGATAAATTCCATCGTAGCGGCTGAAACCGTGGAATGGCCGAGCTGGGATTTCGGCGCGCTGATGGGAATTTTCGCCAGCCGCTCACCAAAAACGTGTTTGATCGCGTGGAGCTCAATTTTGTCTCCGGCTGGGGTAGAAGTGGCGTGGGCTTTAATATAGTCGATAGCCGCTCGGCCAGTGGAGGCATCCTCCAGCGCCAGTTTCATGGCGGCGATCAGCTCCTTGCCCGTGGGATGGCCCTCAGCGAAACGCCACGCATCTGACGTATTTGAATATCCAGAAATTTCGCCGAGGCTGCTGGCGCCTCTCTCCTTCATGGCCGCTTCGCTTTCGAGGAGAATCAGGCAGGCGGCTTCCCCTTTTACGAATCCGTTTCGTTCGGGAGAGAAGGGCCGGCTCGCTGCTTGGGCGTTGGTGAAGCCGGTGCTCAAGGCTCCCAGCAAATGCAGGCCCGTCAATTGAAGGAGACCATCCTCGACTTCAACCGTGCTTACTAGTGCTCTTTGCCATTCTCCGGCGCGAATTCGTTGAAAAGCGGTGCCGAGCAGAACGCCGCCGCTCGTGCAGGTTGAGCCGAGGAAAAAGGTTTTTCCAATGGAAATATTTTTTTCCCGTCTCAAGATATTCGATATGGCTTCCTGGGGAATTTTTTTGTCTAGATTTTTGCAGGATGGAAGAATCGATGATTTCCTTTGGAGGACTTCTAGCGAGAGATCAAAGGATTTATTTTCTCGGCAAAAAAATCCGAAGGCGTCGATTTCGAGGCCGGCCGGGATTTTTTTCACCATGTCTTCCGCCAACCAGGCAGCGGCTAGGGCGGCGGGGGAGAAACTCGGATCTCTTTTTTGGCTTAAGCCGGTTTCCGGAAAAGAATTTAGCCGTGCACCGTAACGCACTGGAAAGTCCGCCGGAATTTCCGCCTCACGGAAAAAGCGTACGCCCGAAATATTCTCTCTCAGGGCATGGGCGAGAGTGTCTAGATCATTGCCGAGAGGCGAGAGGAAACTCACGGCCGTGGCATGAACTTTATTCATGTTGGCAGCGCCTCGATGAAATCGATCAGGCTTCGGGCTGGCCCATAGTAATAAGGATGAATTCCCGGGAGAAATTCGCAGCTTGGAAGAAATCGGAGGTCGTCTCTTTTCAAAACTAGGCAGGCTGTCGCTTCCACTGGAAGTGAGGCTGGGTCCGATAATTTTTGTTGGTAAACGGCAAGTGGATCATCGAGGGCGCTGGCGGCGACCACGATTGCCATTTCCACGTGACTTTCTTTCAAGTCGAACCGGGCTTGATCGAGTAAGGGACACCAGCCGGCTTCCGGCTCCAGGAATGTAAGCTGTGGGCCCGTTACGCCAAGAAAAATTCCCAGCTGCGTGGCGCAGCTGTACGCTCCCCTAAAGGCGTTCTTACGGGGGAGGGTTCTTTTGAGTACGGAGAAAAAACTTTCGTCCCCGGCTTCGCTAAGCTCCCGGAGGGATTGCCAATCATTTGCCCCCCCGTTTGCCGATGCGTAAATTCCGATTCGATTTCTGGGAATCCCGGATTCGGCAACGACCGCCTGTAGCTTCAAATAGTGAAGCATCATAATACATCCCGACCGCGCGATCTGGCGCCAGCATTTGGGATCTGGCACGCCCGCCGCGAGAAGGAGGGCTTCGTCGCTTTCGGCAAAAGCTCTTCCTTTTACAGAAGGCAAGTAGTTAGCGAAAAGCCCTACTTGGCACAGCTCGGCTTCCGCGGCGCTTGGGGCATAGGTGACGCTTGAATACAGGAATGGAATGGGCATGGCTATTTGGAGAGAGTATAGCAGCCCTTCCGCTGGCGGATTTATAAATTAAAATTAGTGCTGCGGAGGGGGCTGCTTGGGTGCTTTTATCCAGTTTTCAAATCCGCTCGGCAAGATATCTACCATTTCGTTTTCTTGGAGAAGCTTTCCATTGCTCAGTGTCCAGGTTGTACTGGGCGCGGCCGTCAATCTAGTCGTCACCATGGCCGCATGGCTGGGGATGCGTTTAATTGACACTAGATCGCACTTCCCGCGCACCAGGTTTATGGAAAGGAGATCCTTGGAACGGATTATCACAATTTCTACCGGCTTTTGGGATGCCAGCAGCGCTTCGCCCCCCACGTATCGCAGTCGCAGCGAAAGTGCATCGGACATTATGCTGACGGCACCTTGATTCACTTGGATAAGCATCGGCTGATTCCACTCACGCTCGATGCTGATAGATGAATCCTTCGTTGGGGGACGCAGAGTAAACGAATTTTCTTCTGTCTCACAGAGCAGTGAATATTCAGGGAAGCTGACAGGCCGGAAGAAGGGAAATTTCGGTTTTGGCGCTTGGCCATCCATGAAAGCGGGAGCAAACAGGGTGCACTGGCCCATGGATCCGGTCGCGTGCACTTTTTCTCCTACCCATTCCAGGATCGCATCCGCTTCCGAAATCCAAGGAGTGCGGGATTGGCGATTGGCTAGGGTCTCGTGGAGGAAGCTAAGAACGCGGTCCTGAATATTGCCGGTTTCATTCGAGTCGTTTTCGCCATAAGCGATGCTTCCCGGAATCATGGCAACGATCAGCGAAAAGGACACAAAGAAAATTTTCATAATGAGCGCCTTCCTGCCTCTCGGCCAGCGTTCGTGACCCTCGGCAGATGCGAAAATGGTCTGGCCGGCGTTTGAATCGCCGGCGTTTAAGCTCAGTAAACAATTCCTTCGATAATTTCCTCCGGTATGGCCGGATCAGTCTGGTGTGGAAAGGAAACCGGTTCACCCGGCGGCCCGAACAGGTGCGCGAAAAATTTAACATTCTTCGCGTTACATAGAGGATTTACGCGATGTTCTGGGACCAAGCGATAAATCTGGCCGGGAATGCTTTCCGTGTTTGAAGGAACAAATTTAATTTTGCTACCGCATTCCGCCGTTGGGGTTTTCTCGTCGCACTCATAAACAAATAGTCCAGTTAAGGGGCCAGGATCGGAACCAGAGTCGGGAATCGAAAAATGAAATCCTTCGGGTTTAGCCTCAAAGGGGCCGGAATAAAGTGCCTTCCAGGATTGGGCGAGCGTACCGATGAGCCTTTTCCCTCCACGAGCGGCCGAGACATCTTTGTCGAAGAAATAAGGGCTGGACCGCAAAATGCCCAGGTCATATTTTAGGGCAACGAGGACGAATTTTTTACCCGGAGACGGCCGCCGGGGGAAATTTTTCGTGGTGATGACTTCGCCGGAAAAAGACGGTTGATTGGAATCGCATCCGTTAGGCGTCCACGCAATCCGGCGGTTGACGTAAATATTGCCCAGATCTATTTTTTTATCTTTGCCCGCCTCGAATTCGACCTTCAGGTTGAATTTCGCCGCAAAAAAATTGCAGGGTACGGCCGGGGTAAGTGCACAAATGCGTAGTTCTAGCAAATAGGTCGTATTTTCTTTTGTCTTTGTCCAAAAATGAATAATTTTTGTTTGGGGATCGTAAACGTGCGGATCGGGAATCATCGGCACATCGATGTTTCCTTCTACTTCGGATAGCGCAGGATTTATTGAAATGGCGCCGGGCCATTCGGGCTGGAGTATCGGGGGAACGACCAGCTGGCCGGTAATTTCAGTAAATGAATTTCCCGCTGGAGTGGACGGAAGAGCCAAGACAAGGGGGGCGTTCAAATCATCCGGAGGAGGGGGGCTCAATGCCTCCAGCCCAGGGCCGATTCCTTTGGGAACGAAAAACAGGTAAAGGCCGCCAGCCACGACTAGTGTTCCCAGTAACATCAAGAAGGCCCGGATGAGCTTGAAAAATACTCGGAACATCGCCCGCATAAGACACGCCCAGTAGGTTATTTATTTTCTGAAGGTTTTCATGCTTGTGGACTATTTATTTATAAATAGCATACGGGCAAACTCAATGAATTGGAATGGTCAGTTTGCCGGTCAAATGATTTTGTCAACTAAATGGAAAATATTGCTGATGCTTCTGTAGGGCGAGGGCAATGGCTGATGCCGCTTCGGGCGATTCGCGCACTCTGCCGATGAATTTCAACTATGCGACACAATCCCCTACCAGGGCTATGAGTCTCGCAATGCCCGGTGCCGCGAGAGGCGTTTTCGTAGAGGGCTAACGTGGTTGAACCAAGTTGGATCGAAAAGAAAAAACTGCAAAATCAAAACCCCCAGCGCAACGGGGCGGAGATGAAGGAGCCCGAGAGCGCCCAAATGCAGAAGCGAGTTGAGGCTCCAGGTAATCGGGCGGGTGGGGCGAAACAACGCCAGAGGAAATGAGGAGATTTCCACGGCGAGAATGAAGTAGGCCCCGCCGCCACGGGGCAGGTAATGGCAGAGGGCGGGGTCGGCTGTGCCAATGGAGCACAGGTCGCCAAAAACCGTCCCGTTAAGCCAAGGGGGATAAAAAAGCTTCGACGCACCGGAAACGGAAAAGCCAAAATAAATGGCGACAAGGAGGGCCGGGCGCCAAAATTCCGCGCAATCTATGTGGCACCGCCGGATGGAGAGGAATATCGGCCCGCGGTAAAACAGAATAAAGACGACGAGAGCAATGGAAAGATAGGCGGCCTGCACTTCCCGGAAAACTAAAAAATTGGCGAGAATGATCTGGTAACAAAAAAGCGAAACTACCGCGGTGATCGGGGTGGCGACCCCTGTCGCAAAGAGGGCGGCTGACATGAGGCCGGCAAGAACAAGGATCGCGGTGATCTGCGGAGAGAGTTCAAAACTCACCACTCCCGACCAGAGAAAGGGAATTTGGGCGTAGAGACTGAAAAAGAAATGGAGCAGGTATGCTCCGATAAAAAGCCGGGTAAGGGCGAACTGTTCCTTAAGGAAAAAACGGCCTAGGGCACGCATTTTGCGATCACCCTCCAATCGGGATTGCCAGTATGGGGATCAACCACTTGCCATTCAATGGCCATAGGTCTTTCCCCGGCGGCGTTCAATTCGAGGAATCGAGTACAGAAATAATATCGCAATAAAGCTTGTGCCCGTTCCGGATGAGGCACGTAACCGCCCCAGTGCTGGAAAAGCATCCGCTCATAGTAGTTAGGGAGATACTGGAAAAAATCCTGGCCAAATTCCGAGCGCCTGGCGGAAAAGATGAGAGAAAAGCGATGTTGGTCGAAAAAAAACCGGCGATCAAAGAGTAGTGTGTGCTGGAGAAGGGATCCTGAAAGAGGAAGGTCAAATTTGAACTCCGGCTGCTGCCATTTCGCCAGGGTAAGGAAATGCAAAAGGCTCTGGCTGCAAAAAATGGCGAGCATCAGGAGCAGAAGTGCCTTTTTGGCCCTTATGTGGAGTGAGCTCACTTCATTTTCTCTTTCATCTTCAGGTCGGCTCAGGGGCTTGAGATTTCTTTTTGCTTTCGCGGCTGGAAAGTGAATTTCGACGAGTTATGTCTTCTTGCTTTTTAATTGTATTTGGCTTTGGTGGCGCAATACAATCACAAAACCGGCCACGGTTCGCCGCTGCATTTACGAACCGCTCGGGTTGAAAAATCTTGGTCATAATTCGGGTATGTTCCCTAGAGGGGCACTAGTTTGACTTCGGAATTGCCATTAAATAATTTTTGTCGCAGGCCATTTACGGAACTGGTTGTTGAGCCAGATGGCGTGATAACGCCTTGTAGTGTTGTTCGTTTTGGCAGATCTGGCAACCGTGATTTCAGCGAAACCGATATCGAAAAATATCTGCAAAGCAGTGACCTTAAAAAAATTCAGGAAGCCTTTAAGCAAAATGAGCGGCCGCTTGAGTGCCGCAGCTGCTGGGAAAAGGAAAGTCTCGGAATTCCGTCCCTCCGTATTCCTGAGGCCCCAGCCACACTGAACAGCGCATGGCAATTTACCGAGATTCATCTCAAATTAAATTCCGTATGCAACTTCAAGTGCCGGATGTGTGGGCCTTACTCAAGCACCGCATGGCAACAAGAGAATCGAGCACACGGGGCGAGCCTTGAGGGTACGTACGACATCGACAAAATCGTAAGTGCGCAGCACTTACTGGGGAATGATAAAAATCGCCGGGATTTATTTGAGCGCGTCATTCCGAACACCAGGCTTATCCGTATCTCCGGAGGCGAGCCACTTTTGTCTGCAGAGAGCTTGGAATTTTTTCGGGAGCTTATTGCGCGCGGATTAAATGAAAAACACTTTCTTCTGTTTACCAATCTCAGCAGCTTAACTTTTGCCGGTGTTTTTTATCCTGACTTCTGGAAACAGTTTCCCAAGCTGCGGTTAATCGTAAGTTGCGATGGGGCCGGCGCCAGTGTCGAGTATTCTCGCACCGGGCTTCGATGGCAGGATTTCTTAAAAAATCTGCAGTTAGTACGGGATCGAATTCGAAACGTAAATTGCGTGGTAAACATTTACAGCATCTATTCAATACCCGAGCTCGTGCGGTTGTGTTTCGAATATAATATCGACGTTCATATCGAGCCGGTTTTTCGCGAAGAAATGAGCGTTCAAATATTACCGCTTAGCGAGAAATTAAAGATCAAAGACCATTATGATAAATTCATGGCCAGTTCCGCGAACGAACATCTGC
>Ga0207102_1046_pt1 | contig 20489 bp, 25 predicted proteins | sample Alteio_BWMinHeat_80_FD_153573 | JGI IMG/M metagenome (GOLD analysis project Ga0207102, IMG submission 153573) | Enriched cells from forest soil in Barre Woods Harvard Forest LTER site, Petersham, Massachusetts, United States -... | ecosystem: Environmental > Terrestrial > Soil > Temperate forest >... | reverse complement strand
CGCATGGGAATAAGATTGCCAGCGCCCCTCTTCCCGATCAACGGCGAAACGCAGTGAGAGAAAGGATATTTCCGTCGGGATTGAAGCCGAGCCCCCAATCCAGGCGGCCGGCGAGAATGCTGTCTACCAGGCCCCAGCTGGGAAGCGCCTGTAGCTCCAGGGTGAGGCGCGGGAATTTTTTTTGCATTCCGGCCATGATGGGGCCCAGCACTTCAGACGCTAGGATATGGCTCGCACCCACACGGAAGTGCCCTTCCAGGGTGGGCTGCGCGCGGCCGAGCTCGTGTTGGATGAGGTGGGCGCGCTGGAGGAGATCTTCGGCCAGCTCGAGGAGGCGGCCCCCCTTCGGGGCTGAGGCGGATCCGTTTGTTCTGCCGCACGAAAAGGTTGGCGCTGAGTTCTTCTTCCAGCTGCTTGATCGACTGGCTGATCACGCTGGGGCTGATGGGGATCGACTGCGCGGCCTGGTTGATGTGTTCGAACTTGGCGGCGGCGATGAAGTAGCGAAGCTGGTCGAGGGTCATGGCTTTTCCTAAGGGGTTGAGGTTCCGGGGTTTTTCCCATGGGGCCTGTTCTGAATTATAGAACGGAATCATTCTTTTTATACTTATTTTCAATTTGCCACAATGCGTTAAACTGGGACTACGAACAAGGGTCATCGTGATGCCCCAGGAAGAATCACCTTCCTGAGATATGGAGAATTCCTATGAACTCGAAACTTTTCCTGGCCGCGCTGCTGGCCACCTCACTCGCCAGCCCTCTGGCTTCCGCTGCCCGGGTTACCGAAGAATCGCAACTGCGCTGCGGGGTTGTAGAGCTGCAATCTCAAACTTTGCGGGGAATGCTTGGCCCGACGTCGACTTCCGTTCACCAACTTCGAGTGGGAAAAAAGTTGTATGAAATCGTAGTTTCCGACGGCCAATGGCCGGCCGACGCTGCCCAAAAAAACCAGCGCGCTCGTGGCATCATAGGGAGTCTGAAAGATGGCCAACGCGTTTGCCTGAAGGGCGAAGTGTCGGATGTAGACGGCGCCGACCCGATGAAAGATGGAACCGGTATCTGGATTTTTCCCGAGTCCGTGAACTCAAATTCTCCTGAGAATCCGCAAGCCGTCGGCGCTGTAGATACGGCCGAAGAATTTTCCGGCGAGCAAGCCAGCTCAGCACTTTAGTCTCGTGTCCCTGACCGTGGTGCATGACACGGCCAGGGACGGAGGCGCTCTAACCAAAAATCGCCCCCCAATCGAATTTGCCGCGCCCCTCGCCGCATGGTATCAAAGGCCCATGAACAAGCTTCTTGCGGCCTCTCTACTCAGCCTTCTGTTGCTCGCTTCCTGCGGAAAAAAATCGAAACAGGAATCGCCTTACTCGAAGGACCCTTCGCAGCCGCTCGTGGATCTGAGCACCGACAAAGATCCCTCGACCATTGTCCCGGACCCCACTCCTGCGCCGGCCCCTGCGCCCGCTCCCGAGCCTGAGCCCTTGCCGCCGTCGAAGCCGCTGCCTGGCCCAATTCCGCTGCCGAAGCCGCGTCCTCCGCAGGCTCCAAAACCGCTTCCCGCTCCGGCCCCTACGCCGGCTCCGACTCCGGCTCCCACGCCCGCTCCAGCACCCGAGCCTGATCACCCGACCAAGTACTGTGACAAGGGCGCCCACGATAAGGAATATCCCGAAGGAACGAATACCAGTAACGGTTCACGGAGCGGTTACGACTTCGGAATCGGCGGTGGTTGCATTCGCCGCAACATCAAAGATGTTCTCCACGTCTCTCTCAACCGCAAACTCATGGTTTGGGACGACGTAGACGATTCCACCTTCCTGCAGTACGCGCCGCCGGAACACGTAAACTTTTTCTTCACTGTGAACTACGTGGTTCATAAGATCATCACAGTAGACTGGGACATGGACTGGTACTACAGCGTGAAAGTGGGATCCTTGGATGATCCGCAGAAGATCCTCATCAACTATAAAAAGGTGAAGGGCACTTCTCACATCAGCTACTGGGAAGGCTCCATCATTCTGGACCGCGTGAACGATCACGTGACCAGCTTCGCGATGCTCAATCAGATCCAAGCCGACCAGAACACCGCGAAGGATGCGGAAGACGCCGTGAAAGACGTCTACCGCAAGCTCCACGACGGTAATCCTTAGTTATCTGATTCCGTGCACGGCCACCGTGACTCGGCAGCCGATGTCGCGTCCTACGCCCCAGGCGAAGGTCTGCATCGTGTACGAAGATTCGTCCGCCGTGCAGTTCGAGAATCCCTCGCGCATGCACTGGGCTTGTCCGGAGGACACGGCCGCGCGCTTCATCGACTGGGTTTGCGCGGTGGTGGAATCCAGCGTGCAGTCCATGGGAATCACGCCGCCGAGGTCAACCGTATATACCCCTTGAAAGAGGCGCTCCTGCGGGCCGGGCGCTTGGTCGCCGGCGCAGGTAACCGCGGAAGTGAGGCCGTTGCCGCTGATCACGGCTACGTCACCGCGATTGAGAGAAGCATTTTGGCCGATCGCGAGCTGCACTACGGCGGCTTGCGCGTGGGACGCGAGAAGAAGAAGGGAAAGCGAGAGTAGGGTTTTCATGTGGAGGCTCCTAAGAATTATTGGTTAGTAGTAGCAGCCGCAAACCCACATGTTGCCGTCGGGGTGGCAGTTGCTGGTTTGGCCTTGAAGAATCATTTCGCAGTTCTGAGCGGCGTGTCCGTAGTCGGTGCCCGTGGTGGTGGTGTAGCGCTGGCCGGGGCCGTTGCCTTGCTCCGTGCAGTTCATGGCGCATTTACAAACCCACATATTGCCGGCCGGGTTGCAGCTCTGCACGGTTCCTTGAAGGATGGCTTCGCAGTTGTAGGCGGCGCCGCCGTAGTCAACGCCGGTGGTGGTTTCGAGGCTGCAGGCGTTGGCGGCATGGGGAGCAAGGCTGATGGTGAGGATGGCGAGTAGGGTGTTCATGGGTCTCTCCTGGTAAATAGTTTTAATAGAATCGTTGGGGCGTCTGGAAAATACCGCCCCGCACCATTTGCCGCGACTGAGAACATCTGAGAAGTTTTAATTTATAAGTAAAATCAGCACGTTGCTCAATAGAAGACCAAAATACTATACTTTTTACAGGGTGGGTGTTATCTTCGAGTGCCCTTTTCCCCGTTCCGGAGACGTTGTGTGCGAATTCTTTCGCTTTCTCTAACTCTGCTTTTCGCAGCCCCGGCTTTGGCCGCCAGCCCGTCGGCTCAGGTGGCCCAGTTTCTCGCCGCGCCTTCCGCGCAGCGAGGCGCTTTAGCCGTGAACGGCGGCCTCGCACTCGTGACCGTGGATTCCGATTCGGCCACGGGCACCGGGATTCTTTTCCTTCTTGATGGCAAACCGCGCGTGCTTACTGCGTCCCATGTTCTCCAGGGCGCGCGGGCGGCGAAAATTTCCGGAACGTTCTCTCTGCTCAAGGCCGTAAATGGGGAAGTGGTACTCGATTCCCCGTCCGACGACCTCGCCGTTCTTTCCGTAGCCGATTCCCTGAACGCCGCATTTCTGATCGCGGTGGCGAAAGCGAACTTTTCGGTTTGCACCACGGGCGCCGTTTGCTCCGCGGTTCCCCCCGAGAAAACGGACAACGAGGAAATCGTTTCTTCCTCCGCGGGCGTGCCCACTTTCGTCAAATCGCAAAACCGCTTCCAGCTCGCCACCCGCTCGCCCGACCAGTACGTTTCTGGCCGATACCCCTTCGTATGGATGATCGACGCCTACACCCGCTCCGGCGTGAGCGGCGGCGCCTACTATCGAGGCGGAGTATTCTCCGGCCTGGTTACGAAGGTTTCGCATGGTCTGCAGTCGCTCACCATCGCCATCCCTTCGGAAGGAATCGCGGCGGCCCTTCGCGTCGGCGCAAAGGCCGGCGGCTGGCTTCCAGGCGGCAAGGGTTTAGAAGTGAGGACGGGCAGCGACGTCATCGTCGAGGCCATGCGTGAAGGCGGTGACCTTGGCAACGGCGGCGACGACAAACATTCTACCGGCGGAGAACCCCGTGCCTGGCACTTGCTTCTTACCGGTTGTTTCTACTGCATGGGCGACATCAATCGTGTCATCGAAAATCCATTCGTCGACGGAGACGTTTCCGCTCCCCTCGAAGTGAATGGCAAGCCGGTGGTGGCCTTTTCGAAGTTTGGTACGCTACAGGTAGCCACGCTCGCCCGATATCTCTACCTACGCGGGAAAAATGCATTCTTCTCGATGGTGGCCCCGGGCGATCCCGCTCTCGCCCAGCTGCGCGCTCGCCGCGCCGCTAAGCCCTTTGCGCTGCCCTACTTCCAGGTTTTCAAAAAAGAAGCCGGCAACGTGCTCGAGAACGCCCGCCCGATCGAAGGAAATTTCCACGACGGCGTAACGTTCTTTCTCCTCGATTACCTGCGGGGGCCTCAGCCGGCGCTCATCAGCCCGTATCCGCAGATTACCGCCTCCAACACCGACAGCTGGCTCGATCTCAACTATCCCGATTTCCGCCTGCATTTCCGCGTGGCGAAGGATCTCAGCCGGATCGATCTCCTCTCGGCCGGAAACGAAGGGGCCGCCTCGCTCCCTGCGCAGCCCTTCACAAATCCGGTAAAGTCTCTCTACGGTGGCAACGGCGTGCGCGCGCTTTTTCTCTACGACGAAGCCGATCTAACGAGCGTGCAGGCCTTGATTCTGGAAACGCGCGACAGCGTATACCAGCTCAATAACTGCAATCCCAACGTAGGGTGTGGGTCGCTATGAGAACGCTTTCTGACTGGCAGGCCACCAGCTCGCTGCTTGAGCTGGGAGTTCGGTCGCTCCAGAAATATGACGTCTATAAAGCCTGCGTTTCGTTTGCGATCAACGGCGGCTTGCACGAAGCGGAAGCCGAGCTCACCGCCCCCTATCGCGAGTTGCTGGAGGTGCGCCGCTTGCTTAAAGCGCAGCAGATGAACCTCGCGCTCGATAAACTCAATGCCTTTCAGGCTCCCCGGGGCCACGAACGATATTTCGAACTCACGGGCGACCGCGACCATCTCCTTGGTATGGCCTACCATCGCCTCGGCGATCTGCCTCTCTCGGAAGAAAAACTCTCCAGTGCCATTGCCTTCTATCGCCAAGGGGCCGACGAACACCGCACCCTTCGCGCACTCGTGAATCAAAAAATCTGCCGATCCACTTTGGAAACCTACACCACTGGAGATCTTTTCTTCCTCAAGCAACGGGCCGCCGCTGCGGGATTCCTGGATCTGGTGGGAAATATCGAGAAAGCAGCCGTTGCGGAGTTGCTGCTCGCGGGAGAAACCACGGAAGCCGCGAATGCGGCGGAACGAGCGATTGAAGCGTATCGCACCGATGGTTGCCCCGAAGACCGGGCCGTGGCCCAGGCTCTCCTCGCGATCGCGCAGTGGCTCAGCGGTGAAAAAGAAGCGGCGCGGGCCACCGAGAAGAGCCTTCTGATCCGGAATGGTAAAGTGGAAGTTTATGGGTCGATTCTCGCAGCACTTTTCAACGGAAAAAATCCTGTAGTGCCGGCCGGGAATCCTTTGGCAGAGGTGCAGTGGAATGCATCGTGTGGCCCCCGCGACAATTCAATCCCGGGGAAGATTCTGCGCAGGCTGCAAACGGGAGGCGCGGAACGCGACGAGCTCATCCGTAGCGTTTGGGGCGAGAATGCAATTCATCCGTCATATGCCGGCCGCCTTTACACCGCCATCAAGGATCTTCGCGGAAAATATAAAGTGCCGGTTGTGTTCGACGGCGCCCGGTATTGCCTAGAAAACCGCTAGCGCTGCTGTTTAGGTAGTCGCTATCTCTCCTGGGCAGGATTCACTTCCCCCGTGCCTTGGTCTTTCTTCGCGCCCTCCCCGAAAGAGAATCCTGAGGTGTCGCCGGCCCGGGCGTTGTTCGTGCCGCTGCCGCTGGCGTTGGGGGAGAGTCCGCTATTCATCCCGTTTGTATTCGCGCTACCGCCGCCTTCGTTCACGGCGCCCACGTTGCTGGGATAATCATCTTTATCAGTTTGTGGCTTTTCGCCGCCTCGCTCTACGGTGTCCGTTCCTACTTCGGGCGGCGCGGGTTCGGCGTGCACGGGAGAGAAGTTGGGAAGAAGCAATAGACTCACCAGGCTCACTAGGTTTTTCATGGTTGCACCTCTCTCGGAAAAGGAACGCAAATGCGGGGCCAATGCCCGTGGCAAAATATCCTTAGCGTGCGGAGAGGCCGCGGTTCACGTGGCGCACGAAGGCGTCGTGCAAAGCGGATCGTTTTGCGGCGGATTTTTTTTCCAGCAGCCAGATGTGGTCTAGGCACTGGCGCGCGGTGGGGCGAATTACCTGCACACGGCGCTTTTCTCCGCTCTCGAGCAGGAATTTCGGCACTACGCCGATGCCAACGCCGGCGCTCACCAGCGAGAGCACCATCTCGGCCGACGCGGCGTAAACCGCGATGGGAATCTTCTTCGGGCGCTTTCGGTAGTGGAGGTAAACCCAGCGGCGGATCGGCTGGTGATTCAGGTAGTAGTCTACCACGGGAATTTCGAGAAGGCGTTCCAGCGACGGGCTCTCGGGCAAAAGTCCCTCGGGGGCGATCAGCACCAGCTCCTGGTGATAAACGGGTCTGGAGTCGATCGTGCGGGCTTCCTGAGAGGGGTAGATGGAAAAACATACGTCGAGCCGCCCGGTTTCGAGCAGCCGCTGAAGGCGCGACGGAGAATCAAAGGAGAATTTTAGCTGCGAGGCGGGAAACTTCTCGCGAAAGGGGGCGATGAGCGGACTGAGCCGATACTTGGCGAACTCGAGGTAAGCCCCTACGTGCAGCAGTCCCGAAACATTCCGGGATTCACCCAGGCCTTGGATGGAGCGCAAAAAGTCGGCATGGGTGCGGCGAAATTCCTTATGCAGTACGAGGCCACTCTGCGTGGGCACCAGCCTCTTTCCGACGCGGTGAAAGAGAGCCCCGCCCAGGCTATGCTCGAGAAGCTTTATCGTTTGGCTGAGGGCGGAGGGGGTTACGTTCAGGGCTTCGGAGGCGAGGCGATAGTTACCTGAATCCACCACCTGGCAGAAAACTGCTACCTTGTTGAGATCGAGATCGTTAAGTTTCACTTAATGAAATCTTTAGCGAATCCAGCCTTTCTTATCAAGCGAGTTGGATAACATCGTGCCAAATTCAATCCCGGAGGCCTTCACCATGAAATTTCATCCCGCCCTTGAGCAGCTTCACCTTCTTCAGCACCCTTTCTACCGCGACTGGATGGAAGGCAAACTCACCCGTGCCTGCCTGCAAGACTACGCCCGGCAGTATTTTCATCACGTGAACGCCTTCCCGCGTTACCTCGGCGCGATCCACTCCCTCGGCCAGAACGCAGCCGAGCGCCGCATCGTACTGGAAAATCTCAACGACGAAGAAGGACTCACGCACGGGAAGCCCCACCCTGAGCTTTGGCTTCAGTTCGCGGAAGGGCTCGGCGCAGTGAACGGTGCCGCCCCGCGCTCGGCGATCACCAACGTGGTAGACACGTTTTTCAGCCTCGCTCGCTCTTCCTTCCACGAAGGCCTCGGCGCGCTCTACGCTTACGAAGCCCAAGTTCCCGAGATTGCCGCCAGCAAGATCGAAGGCCTTCGCGACCGTTACGGAATCACCGATCCGGCCACGATCGCATTTTTCGAAGTGCACCGCGAAGCTGATGTGCACCACCGCGCCGCGATCGAGAAAATTCTGAACGCACTTCCCGCCAAGGAACAGGCCGAAGCGAAAGCCGCCGCCGAGAAAGCCGCTCTGGCGCTTTGGGATTTCTTGTCGGAAGTGCACGGGAGAAATCAGCTTGCCGCATAGGCCAGCCTTCCACTCCCTCGAAGTACTCGATCTTCGCTATTGGCTGAACCTCGGCTGCACGGCCGAGGAACGCTCCCGCCAGCAGGAAGTGGGCGTGAGCGTGGAGTTTCGATTCCACGCCGCTCCCCGCGGTGTGGAATCCGATCACCTCTCCGGCACGCTCTGCTTCGACGTGCTCAACTCCGCGATCGAGCGGCACCTCGCGGGTAAGGAATACAACCTCATCGAAAAGATGGCGGGCGAAATTTATGCGATCGCCTGGGAACTGGCACGCGGAGAAGCGCAGGTTCTCGTGCGTGTGCATAAGCTCAAGCCGCCGGTAAAGAATCTTGTTGGCGGAGCGGTGTATTCCTGTGGAGACTTCACGCCGTGAAATGCTTCGTGGGTTTAGGCGCGAATCTGGGAGACCGGCTCGCAAACCTAGAAGGGGCCGTGTCGGTACTGCGCGCTCGCGCGGGCGTTTCCCATATTCGTAGTTCCCCGGTTTTTCAAACGCCGGCGCTGGTGCCGCCCGGCGCTCCGGATTCGTGGAAACTGCCGTTTCTCAACGCCGCGATAGAGTTGGAGTGGGCCGGCAGCCCACAGGAGCTGCTTCGGGCGCTCAAGGAGACGGAAGCCCAGCTTGGACGAGGACCAGCCCCCACGTGGGCCCCGCGAATCATCGATCTGGATCTGTTGGCCTGCGAGGGCGCGGTGGTGGAAGAAGCCGCCTGCAAAGTTCCCCACCCGGCGCTACCGGGGCGCGCTTTCGTGCTGGACCCTTTGAAACATCTCGCGCCGCTCGCGCGACTGCCTTCGTTTTCACTAAATCTTCTGGAGCAGTCACGGCGCATTGCGAGCCGTTCGCCGCTTTGGATGGCGATTCTCAATCTCACTCCTGATTCTTTTTCTGACGGCGGCGAGCTGGCGAACGAGCGGGCCCTCCTCGAGAGAGTGGAAAAGCTGGAGCGTGCGCAGGTGCAGTGCTTCGATCTCGGCGCCGAAAGCACGCGTCCCGGCGCGCTGCCCGTGGGGGAGACGGAAGAGTGGCGTCGTTTGGAGCCGGCGTTTTCGTTTTTTCAGGAGCGGTATAGGGGGCGCGCATTTCGCCCACTCCTGAGCGTAGACACTCGTCACGCAAGCGTGGCCGCCCGGGCCTTGGAACTCGGCGCCTCCTGGGTAAACGACGTCAGCGGCCTTTCCGATCCCGCGATGCTCGAAATTCTCCAGGGAAGCCGCTGTGGCTACGTGCTTATGCATAGCCTCAGCGTGCCCGCGAGCCGCGAACACGTGCTGAGCGAATCGGCCGATCCGGTGGGCGAAGTGCTCGGCTGGGCGCAGGAAAAGCTGGAAGCGCTGGCAAAAGCGGGCGTTGATCTTCAGCGCGTAATTTTCGATCCCGGGATCGGCTTCGGAAAAACACCGGCGCAGAGTCTCGCGCTTCTTCGTGGAATCAGCGCTTTCTATTCGCTTCCCGTGCGCCTCCTCGTGGGGCATTCGCGTAAATCTTTTATGAGTGCCTGGGGCCCGCAGGCCACCGAAGAGCGCGATGGATTCAGCGTCGGTGCGTCTCTCCGGCTTGCCGAGCGCGGAGTGGAAGTGTTACGCGTTCACGAGGCGCATCTTCACGCCACGGCCTTGCAGGCAAGTCAGGAGCTTCATGAGTAGTCTTCACGTGCATCCGCTGGAAACGGCGATTTTTCCGGTTGGCGGAAATCTGGATGAGTTCGTGCACGCCCACGTGCCCGAGACCTTGGTGCGGGAGCGGATGATCTTGGCGGTTACGTCGAAGATCGTGAGCCTCGCTGAAAGTCGGCTGGTGTCGCCCCAGGAAATCGATAAGGCGGCCCTAGTCGAGCGCGAAGCCGATATTTTCATCGGCGAAGTGGGCTACGGCTGTTTTCTCACCGTGAAGGAAGGCCTTTTCATTCCGTCGAGCGGGATCGATGAAAGTAACTCCGCCACCGGAGATTTCATTCTATATCCGGCGGAACCTTACGAGAGCGCGCGTCGTCTCTGGGCCGCTCTCAGAGAGCGCTGGAATCTCAAAGAGCTCGGCATTTTGCTTACAGACTCCCATACCTCGCCGCTTCGCAAAGGTGTCACCGGGATATGCCTCTCTCACTGGGGCTTCCGTGGCGTCCGAAACATGATCGGCACCCGCGATATTTTCGGGCGAGAGCTGATGATGACCAAAATGAATCTGGCTGATGGTCTCTCCGCCGCAGCCGTTCTCATGATGGGGGAGGGGAATGAGCGCCGTCCGCTCGCCGTGCTCGAGGGAGCCGACTGCGAATTTCATGACATGGTGGATGCGAACGAGCTTCGGATGCCCCCCAAGGACGACCTCTACTACCCGTTCTTTAAGAGGTTCTTTTAGTTAATTCAATAGCTTGGCTAGCAGTTAGTACCTGACTCACATTAGTTAATCTAATGTTGACGCATCTAAACTAATAATTATTCTTTCTTCATGGCGCTGGGTATAAACCCGCTCGCTGAAGACGAGATGCACCTCTCGAGTTCGGCGATAACCACCACCACCCTTCTTGGAGTATTTATGAAAAACGCCTTTTTCGCCCTCAGCGCCCTGATCCTCACCGCCACCTCGGCTCACGCCGCTCCTCTGGTTTGCAACACCAATCAGGACAACGATCCCCGCAAAGGCAACAACTACATCACGATCGAGTCGATCGGCCGCGACAACCGCGTGGAAGTAACCCTCGAGAGCAACGGTGGCATGGCTAAGTTCGTAACCGCCCCGATCAAGTTCGACGCGACTTATACGACCTTCGGCCCCGAAGTTGTGAAGTACGTGAACAAAGAAAACGGCTTCGAGCTCACGGTGAACTTCATGCGCATGGGTGGCCAGATTCTCGGAACCGTAACCGCTCCCAGCGCCTTAACTAAATTTTTTGGTGATGAGCCGGAGACGAAAGTCCCGGCTCTCCCTTTTATCTGGAGATTTTATGAAAAATGTTCTTTTCGCCCTCAGCGCCCTGATCCTGACCGCTACCTCGGCTCACGCCGCTCCCTTGACCTGCAACACCAACGTGGACAACGATCCCCGCAAGCCCAACAACTACATCACGATCAATTTCTTAGGCCGCGACAACCGCGTGGAAGTTACTCTCGAGAGCAACGGCGGCATGGCTAAATTCGTAACCGCCCCGGAAAAGTTCGACGCGATCATTACGCATGTCGGCCCTGAAGTGACGAAGTACGTGAACAAGGAAAAAGGTTTCGTTCTTACCGTGGAGCGCATGCGCTTGAACGGCAAGATTTTCGGAACCGTGACCGCTCCGAGCGCTTTCATCGAACTGAAAGATGCCCAGGTTACCTGCGTTCAAGCTCTTAACTAAATTTTTTAACTTTGGAGATTTTTATGAAAAACATTCTTTTGGCTCTCAGCGCCCTGATCCTGACCGCCACCTCGGCTCACGCCGCTCCCTTGATCTGCAACACCAACGTGAACAAGGATCCCCGTAAGGGCAATACCAGCGTTACGATCGAGCAGCTCGGTCGCGACAATCGCGTGGAAGTATCCATCGTTACCAGCGGTGGCATGGCCCATTTCATCACCGCGCCGATCAAGTTCGACGCGATTTCCTCGGCCGAAGGCATGGAAATGGTGAAGTACGAAAACAAAGAAAATGGCTTCGTACTCGAAGTTACCTTTGTCGGCAATCTCATCCGCGGAACCCTTACCTCCAACGCTTTCGTTCCCATGAAAGACGTGCCGGTAGTTTGCGGCCAAGCTATCCAATAGATTTTTGGTGGGGGGCCGGAGGCGAGAGCTTCCGGCCCTTTTTTAAGCCGCAGGACTTATGCCGAAGGACTAATCCACAGGCGCCCCCGCAGGACGGCGCCGACGGATAGCCGACGGAATCAGCGCATCGACCCGTCGCCGAAAATCTCGCGCATGCCGCTCTCAAAATGAGGCCAAACTTCGGCCTCGGGCGTGCCACTTTTCTCTTCGATACAAATCACCGGAATTTTTAGATCGCCCCAGCCGTATTGGCTGAGCGCGCCTGGAGTGGGATAGCCGATTTCAGGGCGGGTTTCGTAGCCGCTGGAGCGGGCGAGCCGGTCGGCGTCGCGCCGGCCAGGTTCGCCAGCGTACACGATGCATGGCTCCCACGAATGGCAGTGAATGATGAGCCGTGGCTGGAGCTCCGCGATCAATCGCACCACGGCTTGTATTTCGGGTTCGCTGCCCGGAGACCGGCCGGGATTATAGCGAGGCTTCTCGGCATGAGCCGCCCAGTTCCGCGACGGGTAGTTGCGATTGAGATCCACGCCCCGGCCGTTTACGCGGGTATTGGCGGCTAGTCCGTCTACATTGAGGCAGGGGATGAGCGCCCAGGGCACACGCACTTTTGCGGCGTTTTGGCTAAGCATCTCGAGCGTGCGGCCGGCGAGCCATACCCCTTCTGGCTCGTCGCCATGGATGCCGCCCATGAGCAAGATGGGACGAAGCTTCTTCATCTGCGGAATCGGCAGCGATGCGAACAGGCCGATCGGGGTTCCCAGGGCGGAACGCGCCCAGGATGGCTCGTGAATCATGCTTTTACGGTAGCATAGAAGCCGCCAGGTTGCCCCAGTGCCTTGAGGAGCGCACGCCGCTTCCGTAAGAATAGAAGGATGAAGTGCCGGCCTCTTTATGTATTCGCATTATTGACGGCTAGCTGCTCGGTGGCCGAGCACCGCCAGGCCCTGTACGGGCCGAGCTCCGCGGGGGTGGCTGCGTCCGACACTCAGGCGATCGACGATCAAATCGCCGCCGTGAATTCGCAAATCAGCGCTTCGGAGCTTCAGCTTTCGGAAATCGATGCGCAGAAGAAAAATGCGAAAGACGGCCATCTCACCGCTCTGGAGGCACGGCGCACCGTGCTCGAAAACCAGCACGCAAATCTGCTCACCAGGCGTACCAGTCTTCAGTCGCTCCGCAACAGCGCTTTGAGCCGCAGTACGGTTCCGGCTCAGTTTTGATTCCTTGACACCCTGAAGTCCGGCCCGAAAAATGGAGAGGATGAGATTTCTTCTTCTTTCGCTCTGTCTCGCGGCCTGCGCTAGTGCTCGCCCCATGACACCGCCGCCGGCGGTCACCGTCGCGTGCGTGCCCCCGGCGCAGCAGCGTGGTCTGGTGAGCGAAGTGATTCCCGAGGTGAAAGCGCAAAGCCACTTCGGGTTCATGATGGGTGAGCGGTCAATTCGAGTGGGCTACGGAAAATGGAAGCTAAAAGACCAGAATGCCGATTGGAACCGAATGTACGGCTGGGGTCCGGTGGTGTGGATCACCGAGGGGAAGAACACGCGTGTGCTTGATCTTCGCGGGGATTTTCCGTCGAGCTACGTGAGCCATGTTTTTCAAAGCGGCCGCCGGATTTTTCTTTTTCTCGACTACGGCGTCGAAGCGCCCGCAGAGGCTTATAAAATCTGGATTAGCCAGGACTCAGGCGAGCATTGGTACGCGGGCGGTGATCTGCACCGGCCACCGGGGGCTTTTCCGCCCGCCACTCTGGATTCGTTCTTTCTCGACGATTCGGGTACCGGCACGGCGTGGCTGAAAATTGAGGCGTCGAATCTTTCGCCGGAAAAACGCGGAGCCATCTCCGCCGGCGCCGAGGTATATTTCCGGGCCGTAACACCCAACTGCGGGCTCACCTGGAAGGTGGAAAATGCTCCAGCCTTCTCCAGCTTGCTGCGTAAGGAAGAGGAGAAGCGCCCTTGAGTACTCGACCATCATTTGAAATTCAAACCCGGAATGCGCCTAAGGAACTCCTGAGTGATCTCTACTACCGCCTCGTGGGCTTGGCCTGGCGTTACCTCTTGCTCGAAGCCTTTCTCTTTTATCTCTTCGTGAACCTGAGCTTTGGTTTGATTTACTATCTGCTTCGCGATGGGCTTCGTCCCCAGAATTTGAGTTTCCTGGAGTGCTACTTTTTCAGCGTGCACACATTTTCCACGGTGGGCTACGGAAGCATCGTGCCGTTCTCATCGGTGGTAAATCTGGTCACCGTGATGGAAATTTTCTGCGGGCTCGTGTCGATGGCATTGCTCACCGGGCTTTGTTTCGCGAAATTTTCGCGGCCCGTGGCACGCTTCCTATTTTCGAAGCACATCTTGATAACTAAGTACCGGGGCAAGCGCGCGATTATTTGCCGGATGGCCAACGCGCGCACCAACACGGTAATGAACGCGGAAGTGACTCTCACCGCGATGTTCGACGAAGTTACTCCCGAAGGAATCCGTTATCGCCGTTTGGAAGACCTCGCGCTGGAGCGCGCCCGCACGCCAGTTTTCATTCTCACGATGACGGTGGCCCATATCATCGAGCCCGGTGGGTTATCCGAAAGCCTGATTGGGTGCCTTGACCGGAAAGAAAAGGATGTGGAGTTCCTGCTTTCCGTTCGCGGCATGGACGAAACACTGGGGCAGACGATTCACGATATGCATGTTTTCAGCGCGGACGCGGTGGTGCGCGATCGCCAGTTCGAAGACGTGCTCTCGGAAGCGGCTGGCGGCGCGATCGTGATCGACTACGCGAATTTCCACGAGCTCAAAAAGTAGCTACTGAAGCGTATTTTCCGCGCTCACGGGTTCCGCGCCGGATTCGGCGTTGCGCTTTTCCACTGCGCGGAGGGCGGCTTCGCAGATCACAAGCGGCGCGCTCTTTCCGAGCGCGGCGCCGCAGCCTTTGAAATCGCCGGCGGCGAGAAATTCCGCGAACGCTTGAGGGCTTTCCCAGCCTTGCTCTCCAGCCGCGAAGGCGAACCACTCACCAGTGCGCACGGGAACCAGGGTGATGCGCATTTTGTCGGCCACTTCCCAGGCCCATTCCATTTCCTTGGTGTAGTTGCGCAGGGGGCGTTTGATTTCGCCCGCGCGTTCGTGAACCACTTTGTTGGTGGCCCAAACTTCGTTGCCGAATACTTCGCGAGCAATGCGGGTATCAATTTCTTTTCCAGGGCGCATTTTATTCTCCTTTGCCGCTCTTATGAGCCGTAAATGGGCGTCGCGGTGCGAGCCCGGTTCTTATCCCAGATTCCGATGAGGATCATTAAAAAAGCCAGTAGACGGAAAGAATAGATAGCGGCGTGGTCTTCTACCCGAATGTCTTTCAGCACGAGGAAGGCGAGCCGTTCCAGGGCTAATAGCCAAAACGAGGCGCCGAAAATAAGGAAAAGGCGATCGTGAAGCTTTCGCCAGAAGCGGAAGAAGAATAGGCCGCAGGTCAACGCGCCCATGCAGATTGCGCCATTAAAGAAATAGAAAATCGGATTGGTGAGGGTGGGATTCATGGGGAGGTCTCCCAGATAAAGCCGAACACGAGCGCGCCTACTCCGAGCACGGCGGGGAGCGTGCGCAGAATCGACAGGTCCGTGTCTGGAAACAATACGATATCGACAAAAAGCATTACGTTATTCAGAGTTAGACCGAGAAAGCACAGCGCACTCCAGAGTAGAAGGCGAATGCCGGTTTTTCGCCAGTTTTGCCAGAGAAGAACGGTGCAGAGCAGGCTGGTTAGTGCGCACGTCACGTAAACTATCTGCGCCATCGGTAGCGAGATCATTTTCTGTCCTCCTTTTTGAGTTTGAAAGCTTCGGCGAAACTTTTCAACGATGCGGGAGGGCGGGTGAAAATTTGCGCGATCACGCGGTGGGGCCGCTGGCGGTAAAGCGTGGCAAGTTCGCGAACCAGGCTTTCCGTGGTGGGAGAGGTGGCGGCGAAGCGAATTGTGCCATCGGGTTTCAGCGCCCCCTGCGCGAGTACCTGGCTGATCTGGAGATCTTGAATCCGTTTCTGAACAGAGGCTTTCGAAGATCTCAGTTCCGCGCTGAGAGATTCCACGGTCTGGGGGGAGCTGTCGATCAGCAGGAGCAACACTTGAAGTTGTTCCACCGAGTCGATGCAGCGATGCACGAATGCCAGGAGTTCGGCGGGAAATTCGTCTCGCTGCGAACTCACTTACACCGCCGAATCCATCGCGGCGGCGCTTTCCTCAACCCGAACGGGCAGGCGCACGGAGAACTGGGCGCCCTCCCCTGGAAGGCTGGTAACGCTGATGCGCCCGCCGTGGGCGCCGAGAATCTGGCTCACGATGTAGAGGCCCAAGCCAAGGCCCCCGAAGTGGCTGCTGGATACGGCCCGTTCGAAGCGCTGGAAAATTCTTTCCTGATCTTCCACGGCAATCCCGATCCCGTGATCGCGGAGAGAAAATTCCACTTCTTCGCCCACGCGGCGGGCTTTGATCTCGATCGGCTTTCCGGGCGCGTACTTGATCGCGTTGGTGAGGAGATTCACAATCACCTGCTCGATGCGGGAAAGATCGAGGCTCACTTCAAGATTTTCGTCGAGATCGAGCGTCACTTGACAGCCCGACGCCTCCATCTGTCCGCTGAAACGGGAGATGATGTCGCGGATCAGCTCGGAGAGGTCGAACACTTCCGGATGGAGAGAAAGTTTTCCGCGGCTAATGCGCGAGATGTCGAGAAGATCGTCGATGAGCTTGGAAAGCCGTTCGATCTGGCGATGGCAGGTTTGCACCGTTTTGTTCAGCTGGTCCGAGGGGAGCTGTCCGTTGGGATTATTGTCGAGCAGGCGTTGCATCTGCTGAACGCGAATCTTGAGCGGGGTTAACGGTGTGCGCAGCTCGTGGGAGGCAATGGAAAGGAATTCGTCGCGGAGCCGGATCGCGGTCTCGGCCTTTAGGTAAAGGCTCGAGTTTTCCATGGCGGAAGAGATGCGGTAAGCGATGTCGTCGGTGAGGGAGGCGTCGGCCTCGGTGGGGGAGGATTCGCCGCCGAAGCCTAAAGTGAGAACTCCGAGAAGGTGGCCGCGCATGGCGAGTCCTACCTGAATGAACGAGTGCAGCCCCAGCTTGCTCACGGCGGCGGCGCGGGTGGAGTCGCCCAGTAGTTCGAGGAGCTCGGCCTCGCTGATGTTACGCCATACGCGGCTCTTTCCTTTTACCCATTCAATCTGCGTGTTTTCGCGGAAAGCGCCGGGATGGCTGATGAAAGTTTCCAGAACAATCGCATCGCGCTCGGCGTTGCCGGTGGCTAAGGCGTGAAATCCGGTGGCGAGATCGAAGGCCTCAAGGGCGCAGAAGTCGAACGCTTTCGCCTGCAGGTAGGAAACCAGCGCGCGCAGCGGAATCGCGGCATCGAGGGAATCGGCCAGCAGAAGGCTGGTTTGGGCGAGAATGTCGGAACGGCGTTTGGATTCATAGAGCGTTTTTTCGGCGCGCTTGAGTGGGGTGATGTCTACGGAAAGGCCGCGCAACTCATTGCCGATTCCGTCGGGGCGCGCGCTCGCCCGGATCCCGGTATGAAACCAGGATTCCCGTCCGCCGGCGGTGATCAAGCGATGTTCCACCCGCGTTTCCGCGCTCGACTGGGTGGCGCGCTGGGCAGCGGCGAGAAAGGCCGTGCGGTCGCTCTCGGGAATCAGGCTTAGGAAGAGGTCGGGGCTGGCCAAAAGCTCGTCGCTGGAGTGACCGGTAAGTTTCGTGGCCGATCCGCTCACGAAGGAGAGCGCCATTGACTCCGGCACGGCGCTCCATACGATTCCATGGTCGATGCTTTCCACGAGATTGCGGTAACGTTTCTGTTCGATCTGCTCGCGGCGGAGTGCTCTCAGCTCCAGCTCGGCGATGCGGCGTTCGCGCTCGAGCGCTTCCGTTTCGCGCAGGGCTTTTTCCACCTGCACGAGACGCTCGGTTTTGCGGTGGAGGTCGGCCAGCACGGCAACCTTGGAGCGCAAAACCTGGGAGTCGAAAGGTTTATAGATGTAATCGATCGCGCCGAATTCGTATCCGCGGTGGAGAAAGCGCTCGTCGGTGTTGATGGCCGTGATGAAGATGATCGGAATTTCCCGGGTGCGCGGGTTGCTCTTGATGATCGCGGCGGTTTCGAAGCCGTCGAGGCCGGGCATCTGCACATCCATGAGGATGAGCGCGGGAATATTTTCCAGGAGGTAGCGGAGGGCGTCGTCTCCGCTATTGGTTTTGATCAGGCGGTAGCCGGGATTGCGGAGCACGGCCTCCAGTGCCACGAGGTTTTCCTCGCGGTCGTCTACGAGGAGAATTGGAACGGCGTCGGTGTTCTCCGTAAACATGACCTCTTGGGCCGCGCGAGTAGACGTGCTGGTTCCTGTCTTCGAAACTCTCATCGAGCGTATCCGATGCGTCGGTATGTGGGCGCGGGCCTTGTCATCTATGGATGGTTAAAGGGGTAGTGGGTTCCGTTCAAGGCTTTTCGCAATTCAGGGCCTGTCCGTTTTGCCGCAGTAGATTTCTGGGAATTGCGGCAATTTGTCCGCCGCTTTTTAGTCATGAGGGGGTTTTGCGAACAGTTTCGCCTCAGCTCAATTTAAACGCGGTTTTAAGCCGCGATGCAGTGCCGAGATCTGCATTTTTGCCGGAAATGGCACAAAAAGAGGCCTTTTCATGGGGGTGGACCGGCTTGCGAGGGAATTATTTTCAGTGTTATCGCTTTGAGCCTAAGCAATTTTTGAGGGGGCATCACGTGGATCAAACCAACTCGTCGTCTGTGAACCGCAAATCGGAAGCGAAAACAGCGCGCGCGCCTAGTCGGGGCAAGCGATCGAACGGCCAGCCGCCGGGCGAGGATAGTAAACAGGCCATGTTTGTGCGGGAAAATGGCATCCACCCCCGCCGCTCCGAGCGCGCCTCCACTAAAGAGTGGGATCAGCTCTCGGAATCTTCCAAAGACGAAGTAGAGCAGCTGGTAGAAATTCTGCGCTCCGTAAAGAACGGCGACTTCTCGGTTCGCCTCGACTACGAAAAAGGCGGCATCTTGGCCCGCGCCGGCGAGTTGATGAACGACATCATCGGCCTCAACGAGCACGTGGCTTCCGAGCTCGTTCGCGTAGGTAAGATCGTAGGTCAAGAAGGCCGGATGACGGAGCGCGCTTCCGTAGGTCCCGCCAAGGGCTCCTGGGCCCTTTCGATGAACTCGGTAAACCAGCTCATCGGCGACCTTGTGGCTCCCACGAACGAGGTAGCCCGGGTAATCACGGCCGTAGCAAAAGGCGACTTGTCACAGAAAATTTCTCTCGAGATCGAAGGCCGCCCGGTAAGGGGGGAATTCCTCCGCATCGGTACGACGGTAAACAGCATGGTGGACCAGCTGAACTCCTTCGCCGCAGAGGTAACGCGGGTAGCGAAAGAGGTAGGTAACGAAGGAAAGCTCGGCGGTCAGGCCGAGGTAAAAGGGGTATCGGGTACGTGGAAAGACCTCACGGACAACGTGAACGGTCTCGCCGCTAACTTAACGAACCAAGTACGTAACATCGCGAAGGTGACGACGGCCGTAGCAAAAGGCGACTTGTCGCAGAAGATTACGGTAGACGCGAAAGGCGAGATCGCCGAACTCAAGAACACAATTAACACGATGGTGGACCAGCTCTCCTCCTTCGCCGCCGAGGTAACCCGCGTAGCGAAAGAGGTAGGTACGGAAGGTAAGCTCGGTGGTCAGGCCGACGTACGCGGTGTATCGGGTACGTGGAAAGACCTCACGGACAACGTGAACGGTCTCGCCGCCAACTTGACGAACCAAGTACGTAACATCGCGAAGGTAACGACGGCCGTAGCGAACGGTGACTTGTCGCAGAAGATTACGGTAGACGCCCGCGGTGAAGTGTACGAGCTCAAGAACACGATCAACACGATGGTGGACACGCTTCGTAGTTTCGCCGCCGAGGTAACCCGCGTAGCGAAAGAAGTAGGTACGGAAGGTAAGCTCGGAGGCCAGGCCGACGTAAAAGGGGTGAGTGGTACGTGGAAAGATCTCACGGACAACGTGAACACGATGGCTTCGAACCTCGCCGTGCAGCTGCGCGACGTATCGAAAGTATCTTCCGCAATCGCGAACGGCGACTTGACCCAGAAAATGACCGTAGAGGTTAAAGGCGAGATCCTCCAGATCAAAGACGTAATCAACAAGATGGTGGACCAGCTGAACTCCTTCGCCTCCGAGGTAACTCGCGTAGCGAAAGAGGTAGGTAACGAAGGAAAGCTGGGTGGTCAGGCCGAGGTGAAGGGTGTTTCTGGAACTTGGAAAGACCTCACCGACAACGTGAACGGTCTCGCCGCTAACTTGACGGCGCAGGTACGTAACATCGCGAAGGTAACAACGGCCGTAGCCAACGGAGACCTTTCGCAGAAGATCACGGTAGAAGCCAAAGGCGAGATCTACGAACTCAAGAACACGATCAACACGATGGTGGACACACTTCGTAGCTTCGCCGCCGAGGTAACCCGGGTAGCGAAAGAAGTAGGTACCGAAGGAAAGCTGGGCGGACAGGCCGACGTAAAAGGGGTGAGTGGTACGTGGAAAGATCTCACCGACAACGTGAACCAGCTGGCCGGTAACCTCACCGCGCAAGTACGTAACATCGCGAAGGTGACAACCGCCGTAGCGAAGGGCGACCTTTCGCAGAAAATTACGGTAGACGCCGAGGGCGAGATTCTCGCTCTGAAGAACACAATCAACACGATGGTGGACACGCTGAACTCCTTCGCCGCCGAGGTAACTCGCGTAGCGAAAGAGGTAGGTACGGAAGGCCGCCTTGGTGGTCAGGCCGACGTAAAAGGCGTGAGCGGAACGTGGAAAGACCTCACGGACAACGTGAACGGCCTCGCCGGTAACCTCACGAACCAAGTACGTAACA
>Ga0207102_1057_pt1 | contig 20527 bp, 18 predicted proteins | sample Alteio_BWMinHeat_80_FD_153573 | JGI IMG/M metagenome (GOLD analysis project Ga0207102, IMG submission 153573) | Enriched cells from forest soil in Barre Woods Harvard Forest LTER site, Petersham, Massachusetts, United States -... | ecosystem: Environmental > Terrestrial > Soil > Temperate forest >... | reverse complement strand
ATGTTGATAATCTTTAAGAACTCTATTTATTTATTCGTTTGTGATGTTTCTTAAAGATTATCAACATTGTCAATCCAGACCCCAATACTCGTTGTCAATCCAGATCCAGTCTCGCACCTAAACACAGCTACTCAGGAGTGCGGAAGGCCATGCCTCCGCTTTTTTTAGCTTAGGCCACGCCTAAGCGTATTGCAAAACGAGATTTCCCCCACCACCTCATTGGTCCAACAAGGTAATAATAGGTCGAGAATTCAGACCGCACAGAACACTATAATCTCCGATCCGGGGAAAATCGATGGTTTAAAAAGAAAGATGTTTGACTTTACTCAGTATATTGAGTAAAATTACTCAATACACTGAGTAAAAACCTTCAACACCCTGAGTAAATCTATGATGAATAAAAGAAAGTCCTTTGAGATGCTCTTAAAAAGGCTTCAGGAGCCTCGTCGTTTTATTCAATCTCTGGTGGGTCCACGTCAAGTTGGAAAAACTACGTTGGCGCGTCAAGTCGCTGAGGAATTAGGAAGTCCAAGTCGCTATGTTTCAGCAGATCTTGCGACTCTTCAAGACATTTCATGGCTGCAACAGCAATGGGATATCGCGCGGGAACTAACAAAATCTGAAGGCAAAGCGCTTTTAATCGTGGATGAAATTCAAAAGATTCCCCACTGGTCGGATATGGTTAAGTTTCTTTGGGATCAAGATACCGCTTCTGGAATAGATCTTTCGATATTGATTCTAGGGTCCTCTCCGTGGTTGATGCAAAAAGGTTTATCAGAAAGTCTTGCAGGAAGATTTGAGATCATCCCCATCACGCATTGGTCTTTTAAGGAGATGCATGAGATCTTCGGTTGGTCTCTCGAGCGTTACCTTTATTTTGGTGGATACCCTGGGGCCGCTCCGCTTTCCGATGAAGAAAATCCTGCGCGTTGGACAAATTATATTAACGATTCTATCATCGAAACAACAATTTCTCGTGATATTTTATTGATGAATCAAGTGAATAAACCCGCTCTACTAAGGCGATTATTCCAATTAGGATGTCACTATTCCGGTCAGATTTTTTCTTATAACAAAATGCTTGGTGAATTACAAGATGCAGGCAACTCGACTACGTTAGCTCACTACGTAGATTTACTTGCTGGTGCTGGTTTATTAACGGGATTGCAGAAATTCGCCAATCAAGGCGTTAGACGAAAGGGGTCTAGCCCTAAATTTGCGGTTTATAATACTGCACTTTTAAGCGCTCAGTCAGGAAAGAGTTTTCTTGAAGCGATGGCCGATCGAGTCTTTTTAGGAAGACTCATTGAATCCGCTGTAGGGGCGCACTTACTCAATAGTATTCGGGGAACGCAAATCGAGCTGTTTTATTGGAGGGAAGGGGATCGAGAAGTCGATTTTGTTCTGCAATTGGGAAACAAGCTTATTGCCATAGAAGTCAAAAGCGGTCAAGAATCTATCCGTCATTCGGGGATAGACTCCTTCGTAAAACAATTTAAACCGGACAGGATTTTGTTAGTTGGGGACCAAGGAATCCCATTAAAAGCCTTTTTGTCAACGACCCCAAGTTCATTATTTGAATCGAATTAAAGGCGAAGCAAGAAGGTAGCCAGGGCGTCCCGCCCTGGTTCGCAGGTTCGAGAGGGGTTGTGAAATAATTGATTTCACAACCTCTCACTGCCTGTGCACCAGGGCGGGACGCCCTGGCTACCTTCTTTCTTCGCCTCACCATGACTTTTTAAGGACGTATCTAACTTTGCCCAGAAAATAACTCTATTGAATCTTATATGATTTTTTCACTCAAAAATTAATGTGTTCTTTGTATATCTAATTATATTATTGATTGAATTAAAGTTTTTAGTTAATATTAAATTATAGGTAAATAACCAATAGGGGCATTATGAAAAATGCTCTTGCGTCTAAATATACCGATCAACTTAAACTGGGGTGCTTTAGGTGCGTCTGAAGAGGGTTGTGGAGCAATTGCGGATATTGCCAAGGATTATGTTTTTGGGGCCGAATCGAACGAATATACGATTGCATTGTATTTACAGGCTGCTAGATGTTATCTACTCATCAATCACATCGACGATGCAAAAAAAATACTAGTACACTGGAAAGTGGTATAGAAAGGGTCGATGAAACGCATTCTCCTCTTGAATTAAAAGAGAAGGCTCAGAAAATGCTAAAAAGTATAGACGCAGGTAATCATTAAATTTTTGAATAAATGATAATCATTCTTTAAAGGAGGTTTATATGGATCCACTAGACGTTTCTGGCGATCCCGTTGGCCATTCAAGATTGATGAGAGGTTCTACAGATGTTCTAGTAGGAAGTATGTCTGAAATAGATGAACCTGAACAAGTTAGGGTTAGCTTGGCTCTTCCTAGAGATAGAGGTAACAAAATTGCTTTGCGATTATTGGCTGTATTTTCTGGAGGCACTCTGGGGGCGCTCACAGCTTTGGCGTTAGCTGGAGTAATGGTCACTCCTGTTGGTTGGGCTTTAGCGGGAGGCATTCTTGCACTCACATTGATTGTGGCAGCATCTCGAGGGGGTAGAGAATTTTTAAAAACATTAATGTATGCTACTGGTGCATTCTTTCTAACTGGAGGATTGGTCGCAGGGTTCGGTCCGGTCACTCTTACAACAACTGGAACAGCAAAAGCCTCAACTGCTGCGATATTTGAGGGAGCAATTGTCCTCCAGGGAGCACTTCTTTTGGACTGCATAGATCGGCGATGATCATTTTTTTCGGTCACCCCCTCCCTCTCCAAGTTCTCTGTGCCTCTGTGTTTCAAAAACTATTGAAGAAAACGCATGCCTGACCCCAATGGCTAACCCACTAACATATTTTTTAAACTACCAAAAAACCATCAACAATTCATTTTAATGATGCAAATCATAAAAAATGCGTGCATCCAAAATCAATTTTTTAATATAAGCGGGAGTTTTTCTTAACTTCCTTAAAAAATCGATCTTGGAGGCTGTCTCATGGTGCATATCCGGTCTGTCACTAACTTTCTAACCTTGTTTTTACTGATTTCTTTTGGGTCGCTTCATTCGGAAATTGATCAATTTCTTAACTCAATTGACTTTCTTGATCTTACGAGCCCTAACGCCTCTGTTTCCCAGTCTAAAGCCTCTAACGACTCCTCAAATGATTCTCTGGTTAATTTTTTGGGTGAGCCATCCGCTTTTGTGAATGGGATGGTCAATGCGATCACAGGCTCCTATTCTGATTCACAGGTAGATCTAGTGATACCGGGTGTGGAGCCGTTGGTGATTCAACGCAGTTATTCCAGTTCTGATGGCTGTAGATCTCAAAAAGGATCTCTCTTCCATGCCTGGAATCTCAATCATTGCGGCGTGATTCAGACCGAAAAAATGTCGGAGCAGAAAAATGGCTACACATCTTTGGCTATCTGTACAGAGGGAACTGCTGAGATCTACTATGATATGGAGGTCCGCTATGATAAGAAAATAAAAAACAACAGTTACCGGCTGACCAAAGAGGTTGTCAAAAATGGGTTGACGAACTCGGGAGGTGGTCAAATTAGCGGGCGGACTAATCTTAAGAATAATCGATTGGTCTGTGATATTAAAAATGGCTTAGCTGAACTGAAGATGGGTTCTGGAGGCGTACAAATATTCAAAGAGACAAAAACGGAACAAAATGAAAATATCTATCAGCTTCAAATGGAAAAAATTCCCAATGGCAATCGTTTCAGTTATGAATATTCAAAAGAACGGCTTTCTAAAATAAGGTGCCAAAATGAGGCGGGTATGCCTCTTTCATCTGTCAGTGTGAAATATGGTAATTTTAAAGTAAATCCTCGAATGGTTTTGTACTCCAGCGACAATAGACATGTGATTTACCAATTCGCTAAAAAATCAGAGGGCCGCTTCCTTCTCGAAAGTATGACGCATTCGGATGGACATTTTGACAAGTATACGTATGGAAACAAAAAGCAAGGTTATTCCGGACATATTATCCGTAAAGACTCTTCTAAAGTTAGTTTTGTAGAAATTGAGTATTACGATCCCGGAATAAATGAGGTGGGCAATACGACTGTCAAATGTACTAAAGGCGACAAATCCATTGGTCGCGTTAAACTATTGCGTGCCCCGGTTGGAGTCGATGGAACGCCACTTATTACGCATCGATTTTTTTATGAGTTTGAAATGAAAAAGAGGGCAATCAATCAAAATGAAGTCAAAAAGGGAAAAACGACTGTCTATGATGCTCTAGATAATAAAACAAACTATTTATACAATGGCCAGAATCGCCTCACACATCTTCGTAAATACATCGCTTCTAATCGTTATTCAACCGAAAAGCTCTTTTGGGGTGCTGAAAATAGTCCGGATGAGGCGAATCTGATTTCCCGTATACTCAAAAATGGATCGGGTCAAATTCATTTCTGCTGCTCCTACCAATATGATCCGAACGGCAATGTGCTCAAAGAGCTGCTTTTCGGCAATTTGTCAGGGCGTAATACCACTTCAATCGTCCTCAATAGCAGCGGTGTCGCTCAAAAAAATGGCTGCGAATTCATCGAGAAGGACTATTCCTATTCAAATGATGGGTTCAACCTAGTGCTCAGTAAATCGGATGCGCGATTAACCGAAGAATATAGCTATTATCCCAATACAGACCGTCTAAAGAGTCAATCGACGCGTTCCAAGGATAATCAGATTCGCCAACGCAAGTTCTATCAGTACGATGCCAATGGATCTTTAATCAGAGAAGTTGTGGATGATGGAAACCATCCAGATGAGAATCAGTTGTCTGGAGTCTCTGAACGCTGTATTAAATCAATCAGTCCACGCACGACAATGCCGATTGGACTGCCACAAATGATTGTAGAAAAGGCGTTCGATTTTTCAACCGGTCGTGAAGTGGATTTAAACACGATTGTCAACACCCATACGGTGGATGGAAAACTCACCAGACAAGATCACTACGATAGCACAGGTCAGCACCGCTACTCCCTTTCTTGGGAATATGACATCAGGGGTAACGTCATCCATGAAACCAACGCATTAGGACAAATAACTAGCAAAACGTATGATCTCAAGGGCAATGTCCTGTCTGAACAGGGTCCGCATTTGGATTTTTGCAGAAAATTCCTTTATGATGCGATGGGACGATTAATCCGCGAAGAGCTCCTCTACACAAATGGAACGACCCTTTCAATCTGTCATCAGTATAATCTGCTGAATCAGAAAATCGCGACGACAGATATCCACGGAAATACAACAGAATACCGTTATGATGTGCTAGGCCGTATCATCGAGACGCGCTACCCACCTGTCCTCAATGAAGAGGGGTGTTTGATTACACCTGTCGAACAGCTGGAATACGATATCATGGGCAATCCCATTGTCAAGAGGGATGCCAATGGCAACGCCATTCACACTGCATATACATTGAGAGGTCAACCCTGTGCAGTCCACTATCCGGATGGCTCGAGTGAGTTTCAGGAATACACGCTGGATGGGCTGTTAGAAAAAACGATCGCTAAAAATGGCGTCGTGACAGCGTTCACGTATGACTATTTAGGTCGAGTCATCCAAAAAATCACTTATGATGCATCAGGAAATCTATTATCTCAAACGTCGGCCACTTACAATGCCTTCCATCTGTTGTCAGAAACAGACGCTGCTGGACATGTGACCTACTACCAATATAACTTCAAAGGGCAACTTCAGAGCGTTGTCAAGGGCGACTCAAAGGTTGTCTATGAATATGATGCTCTTGGCAGGGTTGTTAAAGTCAGCGACTATTTTGGACCCAATGAAGGCGATTACATCGCTAAAGTGCACTCCTACGATTTGTTAGGTCGCGTGATTGAAGATGCCGTGGTCGATTCCTCCGGCACTGTTCAAAAGAGAGTGCGCTACAGCTTCAATGACGGGGCGCACCAAACTCAGGTTCTTGTCGAGAATCAGGCGGGCACTGCCATCACCACAACCACTTACAATGCCTTTCAAGAGCCGGTTAACATCACCGATCCGGAAGGAAATCAAACACGGTTTATTTACCACCACTCCAAAAACAACGCTTGTAAAGAGGTTGTAGATCCCCTTGGGAATGTCACAGTTGCAGCTCACGATGCTCTTGGACGCGTCGTATCGTCGGTGCGCAAAAATCCATTTGGAGTAATCACGCAGCAAAGCGAGCACTTTTATGACCCTGTGGGTAACCATTCCCGCCAAGTGGAGACTGTGCGATCAAACGGCGCAGATAAAAAAATCACAACAATTTGGTACTATGACAACATGCAGTGCATCGTCGCTCTAACCGAAGCTGCAGGGACACCCGAGCAAAAACAGACGCGCTATACGTATAATCGCTATGGTCAAAAAGAGACGGTCACAAAATCAGACGGGGTCTTGTTATTACACGCTTATGACGCCTTAGGTCGTTTATCGACCCTAAAAGCCTCTGATGACTCCATCTCCTATCAGTATTGTTATGATGTAAATAGCAATGTCATCGAGATAAAAGATCTGATCCATCAAACATCAACACTAAGGGCCTATGATCAGAACGATCGACTGATTGAAGAAACATTAGGAAATGGCTTAACGCTCACATATGCCTACGATCAACAGGGTAAACCAACACGCCTCACCTTGCCGGATGGTTCCTCCATCACCCATCGTTATGAGGGCAGCCTCTTAAAAGAAGTGCAGCGATTAGATGCACAGGAGCAGCCGCTTTACCACTTTTTGTATCAAGAATTTGATCTGAGTGGCAATCCGTTAGCGACACAGCAGATCGGCAACGCCGGAAACATCACCTATCAATATGATCGTATGGGGCGCAGGAGCTCTACTCAATCTCCCTCATGGCAGGAGACGATCGCGGAAGGGGGGTATGATGCCGCAGGCAACTTGCTCGAGCGTACATTAACAGACACGGTAGGCGCGATCCACGACACTTACACCTACGATGACCTTTATCAGCTGACATCAGAAAATAGTCTTAAGCCCCATCAATATCGATACGATTCCCTCTACAACCGCATTGAGAAAGACGGGAATCTAAATCAACTTAATGCCTTAAATCAGCTCATCGACAACACCACAGAGCAGTACACATACGATCTTAACGGCAACCTAAAGCAGCAAAGTGGACAAGAGGTCGCCTATGCGTATGACGCCCTAGACCGTTTGATCAGCGTCACAACGCGCAACGAGCGATACAGCTACCTCTACGACGCCATGAACCGACGCCTAACCAAAAGTTGTGAGACATGGGACGAAGCCGAGCAAACATGGCAGCCCCAATCGACACTCCATTTCATCTATCAAGGCCAAAACGAGATAGGCGCCTGTACAGCGGACGGTCAAATTACACAGTTACGCGTATTAGCGTTAGGAAAAGGCGCTGAAATAGGAGCCGCCATAGCCCTAGAGCTAGGCGATCAGCTCTACGCGCCCATCCACGACCACAACGGCAACTTAACGCAGCTCGTGAACGCGCAAACCAGCCAAGTCTATGAGACCTATCGTTTCAGCGCTTTTGGCGAAGAGCGGCTATTTGACACCGCAGGCAACGAACAGGAGACCGCAGCGAATCCCTGGCGCTACGCCAGCAAACGCCACGACCCCGAGACAGGCTGGCTCTATTTTGGCCGACGCTATTATGATCCTCAGAACAGTCGTTGGGTGACAGCCGATCCACTAGGCTACGAAGCCGGCCCCAATTTATACGCCTATGTATTAAATAATCCGCTAATCCACTATGATCTTTACGGACTACAAGCCGAAAGAGACCGCGATTTTCGTCAAACAGCAACCAAGGTTGCCAGCGCAGCAGGTCGCGCCTTCAAAAGCCTAGCCGGCCTCCCCGGCAGAACCATCGAGTACCTAGGCCGCAACTGGGTGCCGATTCCTTATGTGAAGGACGGCATCGCAGCAGCAGGCCACCTTTTAGCTGGACGAAGTTTTAAGAACTACGTTCCGAATTATATGAAGCATTCTTTTAATGGTTGTATAGGTCGAGGTGAGGTCGAGGGCGTAAGGGTTGTGATTAGTAATGGAATTATGACATCGCAATCGGAAATGCTTGATAGGGCTCAAGAGCTTTCATATCAATTAGGTGGAATCAATGTTCATTTTACGTATAATCAGAGTCGAGGCGTTATTTTAGATTTATTAGAGTGTTTATGTCAACGAGTGGGTATCTCTACAAATTCTGCTGAATTAATGAAGGTAAATCTTTATCAAGTTGCGAATGATTTGGGAGGTCCAAATGGGGGAGGGGTTATTATGGGTGAGTTTCATAGCCAAGCAGGACTTGTTCTAAATAACATTAAAAACTCTTTAAAAGAAATCAAAGGTATGATGGAAGTTACGACGTTGGGGTCACCTGTAGCAGCTTTAGAGGCCGATTTTGCAAAGGCAAAAAATTATGTAAGCGGATATGATATTGTATCTTGGGCTTGCGCACCAGTTAGCTGTCTTGAAGGAAAATATAGTACTAATAGCAATGTGCATATCCTGCCATCCAAAAGTACTCCTTGGGGAGAACATCATTTTGATGGAGAGAATTATAGTCGAGTCCACAGCCTCTTTGCCAAAGACATTAATAAGAGATTCGGAGTTTATAACCCATGAAAAAAATAAAAATTGGAATTTTTTCCCTAGTTTTATTATCCGCTTGTGCTAATAGCCCTATGCATATTCAACAGGCCAATAAAATCATTGATTCATTTACGAAGGAAATTAAAGTAAGAAGTAATCTTCTCTTATTTGGTAGAGGCGGTGCTTTCATGAATGATATACAAGAATTTGATCTAGATTATTTTTCTTATCGAAATGTTTCCGTAGAAGAGTCAAGAGTCGAACTAGTTACAAATGTTGAAATCCTCTTAAGTAATATCAATCGTGATTATGAAGTCCGACCCTATTTGCATGATTATCCATTTACATTTTCTAATATACATTTTGGACTTGTTTATACTGATAAATGTACGAATAGCTGGACAAAAGCTCCTTATATTGCCTCTACAACGCTTATTGAAGGTAATATCTATTACGATATTTATAATATTCAGAAGAAAAAGCTTGAAACAGTTTATCAGGAGCCCTATGCGGAAGCTTTAAGAATTATGCAACAATCGGGTTTATGACTAGGAGTTGCCTAAGGTGAGGTCAGGGCGTTCTGATGAGAAAGATTTGACAGTATTTTTTACGGCGGTAGCCGTATTTCTCTCAGTAGCCCAGTGCAAGACCGCGGTTTGGCGGTCGCAGCTCTGGGTTCGAATTTAACAAATACTGTGCCGCGGTAGTCGGTACCTCTCCATTTAAGAAGTGCCGACTACCGCGGCACTGTATCATCCTCTATAATCCCAGAGCTGCGACCTCTAAACCGCGGTCTTGCACTGGGCTACTGAGAGAAATACGGCTACCGCCGTAAAAAAAAACTGTTAAATCTTTCTTGTCAGAACGCCCTGAAGGTGAGGTATATCAGAATTTATTTTTTGATTCCTTCTCTAATTTCTGTCAGTTTATTTTGAACCAGTTCTTTTTCTGACTCTAGTTTTTCTTCGATGGCTTCAAGAATCCATTGCTTTTTTGTATAATTAGGATGCAATTTTAGGATTTCGGCAAGCCTTCCTTCCAACTCGTTGGCTAAAAGCTCTTCAAGTTTTAAATTGAGATGCTTTCCTTTTGCAATATTTAGATTATTTGCTAGCGACAGCTTTTTACGTATCGCATTGATAATCCACGTCTGTCTCTTGTTTTCAGGGTGATGCAAGAATTTTAATATTTGCAAATGATCGTCAAGTTTAGAGATCAAAGAGGAGGGGACGGTAATTGTATACTGGGAAGTCTTGTCGATTTCGCAAAATAGGTTTTCGGTTTCCAAGATGTCCTCGGGTGTTTTATTTCTTTAATAATTCGCGATATTCGATAAATTTTTTTCTGGCGCCGTCTTCTTCTTCTTCTAATTTTTCTTGAATTGCTTCAAGAACTAATTTTTTTTTAGAATAGCTGTATTGAAAACAACGGGACATTTTGACGTATTCTGCTAAATTCTTGTTGGTTAGAAGATCTATCCGAATATTTATTCTTTTTTCTTTTTTGACAATTTTTTCTGGACTTTCCCTTTCAAGTTTTTCTCTCACTGCGTCCGTCAACCAACCTTCTTTGGTTAAGCCAGGTTGTAAGAGTTTTCTTAAAATAAAAAGATGTTGTTCAAGCTTCTTGTGGATAAGCGGTGAAATGCTAACGCAATATTGGACTTTATTCTTTTTCGGGTCGTTCATGGATAGCTCCGTAGTCGAATTTCTTATATCAAAGAAAAAGATTGAATAAAAGTTTTTTCTATTCGTTATTCAATGCTTTCTTCCTGATTTTTCGGTTTTCATTCCGGGTGGACATAAAAGAAATGGCAAGATGGACAATATACCTGTAATGGGTAATTTTTGAAAAGAAATAATGAAATTAAAAGTTAAATGAATAGGTGTCTGTAGAGAAATTAATTTTCTTATTTGACATAATTTTGAAGGGATGGTAAGAACCTTAAATATATGGAAATATACACATGAAGAAAATTTTATGAATTGGATTTTTGCACTATTATTTTTTGTTTTTGTTGGAACAGATCCTACTATGTTATCTGCAGGGCTTACGATTAAGCCGGAGGCTAAACATGAAGCGACTTGGAAAGGGGGTTTGAAGTCCAATGGAACGAAAACGTACGCTAAGACTTGGGCAATGGACGTAGCTCGCTTTAGCTATATGGAAAAATATCATCCTGGATGATTGGTATAGCTTCAAAATTACTCTGGATTTTATGAAGCCATTCTTGCAGCAACTCTTTCTTAGAATATCTTAAATAGATAAACTCAGGTTTACCATCGAATAGATCCGTCCATTTCCACAAATTTAGTCGGGTGAAATCTAAATCAGGTCCAATGGAAAATGTTAGAGAGTATGGTATTTGAGATTCAAAAAAGAGGCGAATATTATTTTTCCAAATTGGAGCCCATTTAGAATGATTAACCCGCGAACTAAGAACATCTGTTCCCATAGATATTCCTTGTAGAGTTCCAGTCGGACGACTAAGGAACTTTAACTTGTTGATCCATGGGGTTAAATCCACAAAACCACCGGTTGCAATTCGAAAGGGAATTGTTTGCTTACTTAGGTTTTTTAAAATTTCAGAGATCTCTGGATGTTCGAAAGGTTCTCCTCCCGATAGAACTGCCAGTCTCTCTGGATGTTGACTCATGATTTTTTGTACCATTGCAGGAGAAAGAAATAATTTTTCCAAATCAGGACTAGAAAACGGACAATGCGTGCATCCGCTTGAACATTTTGTGGTCAACATAACTGTGTTAGCTGCTTCACTTGACATTTCCGATTCCAGTCTTTTCTATAGAATGCCGAATTTCCACAACGATCCGCTCTAAGCTAAGTTGATTGATCATTTGATCCATGGCTGCCCGATTTTCCGTTGACAGATTGGCATCCCATTCGTCTAGTAATAGGATATCGCAATTTGAAGATTGAAGGTCTTTTAATGAAGCTAAGGCAATCTCACCTGTTGAAAGACTTAGCTGAGCTTCTTGTAACATCAGCTGATGGTGAGCTGGAAGATAGGTCGCGGAAAAACAAAATTTATTTTTCAATTGCAATAATAGACTTGATTTTCCTACTCCATTATCACCAGTAATAGTAAAACGACCTTTCTTGTGGTTATCCAAAAGGTTTTCAATTTCCCCACAGGGATATGTTGTATTGTCCATTTTAATACTTATGTCACTCTCTTGAATTAAATGACTTAGATCAATAGATTTTGGTTCTAAAACACTTTCATACGTAACAACCAACCTTTCTTCTAGTTTTTTCCACTGAGCAAGATAGTTTTGAATAATCTGAATATGCATCACAATCTGAAGACTTCTGGGTAGCATAACCAAAATAGCTAAAACAAAACCTGGTGTCTCTCGGTTCGTCCAAGCCAGAAACAGTGCACAGCCGAGAACCAATCCGTTAGTGACCATTCCGGCAAGAGAGACTGCCCATTCTCGTTTTTTGGCTGTCTCAAGAGATGCCTCTTCTGATTTCAAAAAAAGACTGTTAAAATGGTTTTTCCAGCGATCGAAAAAAAAATGATTTCCCAGGACAATATTATCCCAGCTCCTACTTAAATGAGCATTCAATTGATTATCAGTAAGCATCTCGTTCCGACTGGTTTCAGAAATCTTATCTCCGGCAAGATGGATAATCCCTAGACCTAAAAGACCTGCCACAACGATAACAACGCCTAACGTAACATCTGTGACAAGAATAATGGAAATCGTATTCAGAAGAATGTTCAACCCTGTCGCGGTCAGATCACTCAAAAAATACACGGTAGAAAGAATGGTTTCTTGGCCTCCTCGGCACATAATATCATGTCTGTGTTGTCTGGAGTTTTCATTGCGCCAATGCGTAGGGTTGTTGTAATTTGATCGAATGTATTCATTGAGATAGTTCAGCTGAGCGGATTTGTATGCCCGAGTCGTGCACCAAACCACCCAATAGTGAACAACCGTTCCAGGTAAGAAGATGCAGATAAATAAACATAACATTATACCGAGTCGAAGCCCTTCAATCGGAAATTGACGAGTAATCTCGCCTAAAAAATATGTTCCACCAGCAACTAAAAGCTGTTGGAGCAGGATTATAAGCACCAGCGCTTTGACCCACTTGTTTTTAAAAATAGGCATTAGTGACCCCATAATATTACCTCAGTAGTTTTAAATATTCCCAATCCAGTCGACTTGGTGTATCGGCAGGTACGTATAGAGTGGTTTTGTAGTCAATTTTTGACGCACAAGTATTTAGCTCGCCAACTGTACTTCGAAAGTGTGTGGAACTTTCATTTTTTCCGCTTGAAATACGACAAAGAAACACTTCTTTGCTTTCGGGATAGTATTTCAAAAGATAATTTTTCAAAAGATCGACTCGATTATCCAAGGAAGGATTTATGAAATTTGTCTTTGAATTTCCAATAGAACACACATGATAAATAAAATATGCCAATGCACGTTCAAGTTTATATTGGAAAAGCAATAGACGATTTGCATCTAAAAGAACAGTCCCTTGTTCTAAAGGATCAAGGCCAAGATAAGTCATCATAACATCAAAGCTAGAAATTCCATCAATAATTTCAATCTCGATATGCTCAGGAATGCATTTTCTTAATAATTCAATAAATGAGACTCCAAGCCTGGGATGTCCAGCGACAAGCAGGGCTAAATGCTGATGCTTGGTTGAAAGGCTGAGAACGTGATCCACAAATCGTTGATAGTTTACTGTATCATCATCTTGACTTCTATAAAAACTTGCAAGATCTTCAATTTCAAGAACCCCAAATTCGTTCTGAAGTTCTTTCCAAAACTCTTTTTCTGGTTCAATGCCAACGACTTTGTCTGCAATGCGAAGAGTTCTAATAGCAGATAGACTTAGGTGTTTTGCTGGATCGATTCCTCTACCCACGATGCTAATTTTTGACACAATATTTCTCCTTATGCATCGATTAAAAAAATATTTAACGTCATAGCTAATAGAAAAGGAAAAAAGATGACATCTGTATTATGAGATGGCTCTCTTTTTTCCTTTAATATTGAGGCTTAGAGTTATTTTCTACTCAATATAAGTTTGATTAACCATGCAAAGTCGGTTTTCTTGCATTTTAAATTGCTGAATCAGCTCTTCGATGTTGCTGGGTAAAGTCGCAAGGCAGCGTGGATGACCACAGCCACCACCATCGTTAGTACTTGGACGATCGATGCACTCATAGCCAGCTAAGGATAAAGATTTCTTGCTCTGCTGTCTTTCAATTTGTTGTAAATTCATTTTTTCTCCTCTTGTTGAGAGACCTTATCAGGTCATTAGCGAGAAACTTACAAGATTTTTAACTATGAGTCAAGAGATTTTCTATATTAAAAAAAATAAATATACGTCTGTAGAGAAACCTGATTTCCTATTTGACATGAATTTGGAGTAGTGATAAAAATCTAGTCGTAATAAAAAACCAAACACATGGAGTGTGTTTTATGAAGCGGATTTTAACATTATTGTCCTTTGTCGTTATTGGAACAGGTTCTTTGCATCTATCAGCAGGTGTTCCTACCATAAAAATAGTCCCCATGTCTCAAGAGTTAAGGGATCAAGGAGCCTCTGAAAACACGTTTGTTTTTGAAGACTTTCCTTTGAATCAGGAATTTAACCTCTGCTACACAAAAGTAGTGAAAGTGGACCCTAAAAGTTATACTAAGATGGACATCATAAGCCTTGATGAGAATGGACTTATGCGCCTGAATAGGGGAGACAAGTACCTTTTTTATGCTGTTGACTCAGTAGGTATGGCAAATGGAGAGCGAGTAACATATCGCTGCGTTTTACCGGATCGGACTATACTTGCAGAAACCTCATATATTCCTCATCCAATTCATCGAGAGAGTAGGGATAAGACATTCTCTGTGGATGCCGAATTAATTTCCCTAGCACCACTCACAATCTATTCCATAAAATATTCAGGTCTCAATGAAAATGAAAAAATTCATCTGATATCTATCTCTGGTAAAGAAACCATTGAATCAGATCTATATCATCACAAAGATGATTCACACAATTATCTACCTGGCGTGAATGGAAAAACAGGCGGGACAAGCACTTTAGAAGCCACAAGATCAACCGGAGACAAGTTGAAGTTGCAGTTGAAATGGGGTGATGCTGTGCTAACGGAAACATTAAAATCATTGAATCAATAACTTAAATAAAACCTTACGGAGTAATCCTACATGCATAAAACAACATATCCATTTTTATTTGTGATCTGCCTATTTCTAACTGGTTGTTCAACGATACGCTCTTCTGTTAATTATACGAATGGTACATCATGCCTGGAGGAAGGTGATTATGCTAATGCTGTTATCTATTTAAAAAAAGCCGTTCAACTCGATCCCTGCATGTCTAGAAATCAGACAAACCTATCTGCAGCCTATTGTGCTTTAGGGGAATTTGATATGGCTTGGTATCATGCACGACTGGCGGTGATTTGCATCGAAATAAATCCTAATCAAAAAAATCAGCCTGCTTATACCAACTTTTTTAGTCTTTATAATCATTGTGTTAAAGAAAAAGGGTTAGATCGGGTTGGCACCTTATTAGAAGAAGTGATCGACAAGTTAGGGAAACCTGATTTTAGTCGTCAGAGCGATGATGGAACGGAAGAAGATCTTTTTTATGGGATTTATGGAATGCGTTTTAAAGACGGTAAACTTGTGTCATGCGAGTTGATCGAACTTTCAACCGAGATCTTATAGTTTACTCGGGTAAAGTGCAAGGCGTTTTCCTTAAAAAGATTTGACAGTGTTTTTACGGCTACCGCCGTAAAAACACTGTCAAATCTTTTTAAGGAAAACGCCTTGGGTAAAGTGAGTGATTAAGCCAAATGGATTTTACTATTGTTTTTAATCTTAGAATATGATATCATTTATTTTTATTAAAAATATCCAAAAACAGAAAAGACTCTATGAGTGCTGGCGTTTCAAATCGTCATGTTAGCAAATTAAGAGTTACAACGTGTTAGGTAGTGATAACGAAACAAGATCTTTTAACGAAAAGGATTTAATAGTTTTCACAGAGTGTGATTCTAACTGTATATCCAAATTGACTGAGTTAAAAATTATATTAAATTTCAAAAACCGTGCTTTTAGTAGTTATTCAAATAAATTTTAAAAAAAACAGTAAATTAATTAAAATTAACAAGGAGATTTTATGACAGCAGCAGCCGTTTCTGCACCAGTTTTCCCAAAAGTACAAGTTTTTACTGAGTTCCCAAGCAGTAATTTTACGGGATTAGTTCCCGCTACTATAACTGGCGTTCTTACACTACAAAACGGAACTATAGCAGCAGCGTTCAAGCTGTTAAATTCTATCACTTTAGCATCAGAAAAAACATCTATGAAAGTTATAACAGAAACAAGTGAAATCTTGGCTGGCATAACATACGATCGTGGAGTAATAAAAGCTATCTGTATTCATTCAGGTTGGGGAAGAATTCTTGATCAGAGAAAAGCTACCGAAGTAGTATTGAGTCCAGGAAGTAGTGAAGATTTTGAACTTGTTAAGGAGGAGATCGATCTTCAAAGAATGAGCGATGAATCCTATAAAAAAATGGTTTGGGCTTTCAGTCCATTAATAAAAGTTTAGAAAGAAATTCATAATTATTTATGTTAGTGTCTTCAGTTGAAAGATAAAAAACTATAAAATGTAGTTACTTTTTATTTTAAAAGTGCTAAAATGACTATAGAAACGTTATTCAACTGGGGGTACTAATATGCCAATTAAATCAGTAAGCTCTTTACCTGACCCATTCGTTAATTTAACTGGAGTAGACACTCCATTACAATCTTGCTTAACTGGAAAAGAGGATAAGCCTAGTCTTTTATTTTCTCAAGAACCGACGTCTTCTTTACTTTCTAAGAACATTTTCCCTTTAACTGACGCAAATATCCAGCAAAATCCTTCTTTAAACAATGCAATTATTTATGCTGGTAAGAAAGATGGCAAACATATATTTGAAAGTTTTGTTGGAAAGAGCAAAGAAAAACTCGAAGCTGCTGCAGCTAGGGACGAGTTGGGATTAGTCGAAGAAACGGAAGGTGGTGGAGTAGTCATCAAACTTTCTGAAAAATTAACAAAAGAACTAAAATCTCAAGGTATTTCCTCGGTAGAAGTACGTGGACCCAATGGAGTCCGGACTTACACTTCTTGTAACTTCCAAACTTTGAGTGATAAAGAGCTAAATTTGTTAATCACTCACGTCAAAACCTACATCGTTTTTCTTAAAACGCAGAGTGACCCAGCTGATCAAAAAACCGAAAAAGCCATTGAACATAAAGAATCACATCTTAAGCATTTAAAAATTGAGAGAGCTATAAGAAAAAAAGATCCGATACTCAAAGAGTTATTAGATGGATTAATTAAAACAATCCATTATGAAGTTGCTATGAGAATAGCAGCCTTAAGGGTCCAAATAAAAGCTGTCATGGAAAGACGAGAAGAAGAAGCAGAGCAAGAACGTTTGGAGACTAAACATATAATCATTGTAGAAGACATCTCTAGAAGAGAGCTTCATCTAAATATAAATAAAGAATCCGTGCTTAAAAAGGATGTCAACTCACACATCACTCTCAATGGATTTAGTAAACAAGAAGCGGCAAGTAAAAACTTGGTAAATATTGGGCGTTTTATAAATATTTATAACAACTTGAATGGAAATTAACAAAAGAAGCTTCCGGAAGAAGAGGATACTGTTTGGTGAGGGAAATTTGATACTTCTTCGCTTTCTTCGCGACCTTTGCGTTAAATAGTTTTTGCGTAATGTGAGTTAAATCTTTAATGGAAAAGGCAGCATTAAACTTTCCATACTCAGCATGAAAAAACATGGCATCACAAATATTATTACTGATGATGGTGACTTTGTAACAATATCCGAGATAAAAGTCTTCACTACTAATAAAAATGCCCTTAAGGCGGCTCAACAGCAACAAAAAATAATTAGGCGCTAAGCTCCTAAAGATCGACACCTCAATCAATGCAAAAATAATCTCGATTCTGAAAAGAAAAATAGAATAGATATGTGTATTCAAAGGCCATTCACGAGTGCTCCTAGATTAACTTTTCTCACCTTTGCGCTTAAGAGACAATATTTCCTGTCGTAAATCGGAATTGACCTTCCCGTGCTAAAGCAGATTCTTGTATTTTTTGACGCACAAGCCCTTCTAAATTATTTCTCCAATCCAATGGGGACTTATAGACTTTATCAGGAGATCCTTCCCATTTTAAAATTTGTATAAGTTGTGATGGGAATTGAGACATGATCAATGCTTCTCCCAATTCATGCTCTTTTGTGTAGTGGGTATTACAAGCCTCACTTGCTTTAGTTTGTAATGACAAAGTAAAAACGCCCATAGCTGTGGCTTCAGCCGTCGTAGATCCTCCACTTTTTGAAATCATAACGCCTCCAAGACCACTAGATCTTGAAACAATTTTCATGTATTTTGCCAATTCTTCTTCTGAAAGATACCGTTCTTGTTTGATTCGTATATGTGCATGTGTGGGCATGCTTTTTACAGCTTGCTCTACTTGGCTATAAACCGAAGCATCATCACCACAAACAGCTACAATATGGAGTGGGGTAACAAATGAATCTCCAGAAGCAGTAATAAGTTTAATAAGCTCAAGCATTTTTGCGGAATCTTCTCGATGTCCTAAAATTAAAATAACCCTTTCTTCAGAACGGATACCAAGTTCGCTTCTTAATGCTGCAATCGCTTCAGGTCTTTCTTCCCTCACAAAAGCCTCTCGAACTGGAAATCCTGTTTTGTGCACGATCGCATTGAACCTGCTTTCGGATAATCTGCTCTTAACAGTTAGGAGGTTGCCATCTTCTTCCTCATGAGGGATGCAATATTTGATTAACGTGGAGTTGTCAAAAGCGTAAGGTTTGTTACAGTTAGAATCCTGAAGAACGAAGTTGTTTAGTTCATAGTCTGTATGGACGACTAACTCGGGAGTATTTAAATCATAAGCTAACTGGGTCCATCGATTATGGTGTGCGACCGTATTGATAATTAAATCGGGATGAAGCGCTTTAACTCGCCCTCTTAATAATTCGACACCTTGGGAGCAGAAAATGCTAACGGTGCCTAGTTGTAAAATTGTTTGAGCATGGTCAAACTCTCCACCATCTACAAGCTTAACCTGGTATCCTCTTTTTGTTAAAAATTGCTCAATACCTTTAGATGCAGTCACATGACCGTTTCCACATTTTCTAAGGAGGACGACAACAACTTTTTGGATTTCTTGACCTATTTGAGCTTGGGACAATTGTTTTTGTTGAGCTTGACTAGCGACTAATTCCGATTCAAAAACTCTACCCCATTTATTTTGTAGCTTTGAAAAGAACAAAGTTAATGCATCAATCCGCTCTTTATAGCCTTGAGGTTCTCTAAATTTTCTTTGAAAATCAGCGGAAAATGTTCTTAGAGCTAAATCAACATGATCTACAGCTAATGAACCTAAATATTTTGACATTTCGATTAGCCAATCTTGAAATTCCTTGGAGTCAAATTCAGGCCAAGCTGCTTTTAAGTCAGATTGAGATTCTTGATATGTAACCCTTATAATGTTAGCTTTTTGAGGGTCTTCTAGCTTCTCGGCCACTTCTTTTTCTAAGAGATCAAGAGGATTTGCAGGAGTCTGAACGCCGCAACGGCCACATGCACAGGATGCATTGGGGTTTAGTAAAAGCGACATAAGGCCAGCAAAAGAACTATTATAGGCTCCAGCATAAGAGCTAACAGAAAAAGGTAAAGACATAATAAACACTCCGATTTTTTTAATTTAACGGAGTTTATATCATAGTTAAATGTTTTAAATCAAGTATAATAATTTTGGTTGGGTCAGGCCTAGACTGGTCAATCTCGCTCTATATATGTATTGTTGTAATGTTTGCTTTTTTTAGCCCCATTTTACGTACGTCCCTAAAAAGTCATGGGAAGGCGAAGCATGTGATCAGGGCCGCCCTGATGCACAGGCCGAGAGAGGCTGTGAAATAATTGATTTTGACTCAGATTCGAGTTCTTTTTTGATTAGGGAAGAGATAATTTTTTTGCCATATTAGTAAATATGGCAAAAAAATTATCTCTTCCCTAATCAAAAAATAATCTCGAATATGAATCGAAAGAAATTTTTTCACAGCCTCAGACGGCCTGGCTACCTTCAAGCTTCTCCTTCCCATGACTTTTTAGGGACGTATCATTGCACCGGTAATTGCAGAACAGAAAGTGGAACATGCTTTACTGGTATTTTTGAGTCAGAAACTCCTTAGATTGACCAATCTAGGTCAGGCCTGCAGATCTGTAAAACGTATTGCGATTTCTTCAAGTTTTCGATACTGATTTTGTAAATCCGTGCAAAAAGCATGTCTTTGTGAAAAACGCTGTAGCAATCTGCTAAGGGAGCTTTCCATCTCGATTAAAGGCTTTTACCAGTCCTTCAAGGGTAAGATATTTACGCAAGACATTCTGTAGATCTGCAGGCCTGACCCCGATTGCAAGGAAGGCAGAAAAAAGTTGCTTAGGTGATCCTCGGTGTTAAAGAGCGTTCCGAATCTTGACTCGATCCTTTTGCATGATAGAAAAAAAGACCCGACCCTTACACTTTGGCCGAATATATCGAACTTTATCTTCTTCAGGAAAACTCATTACCTCTCCTGTAGTTCTATATCCCAGACGTTCGTAAAAATGGATTAACTTTTCTTGAAATAATGGAATGACTTTAAGAACAATCGACGATACTTTCTTAAAGGCTTCTTGTTCAACGTAATTCATAAAGGTCGGTCCAATACAGTATCCTTGATAGTCTGGATGAACTGCAAATATGGCTATTTCATCTTTATCCTTTTCAAAAAAATCTAGAAGAATGGTTCCGCAAATTTCAC
>Ga0207102_1056_pt1 | contig 20550 bp, 23 predicted proteins | sample Alteio_BWMinHeat_80_FD_153573 | JGI IMG/M metagenome (GOLD analysis project Ga0207102, IMG submission 153573) | Enriched cells from forest soil in Barre Woods Harvard Forest LTER site, Petersham, Massachusetts, United States -... | ecosystem: Environmental > Terrestrial > Soil > Temperate forest >... | reverse complement strand
AGGTGGCTTAGAGCCTAGCGAATTTAGTGTGTGATTCGTGTGTGATCTCTCAGTCTTTCGAAGGATCAAGGAGCTAGGGCGGGCATGGGGCGCACAAAAAAATTTTCCCGGGATGAAGTTCTCAAGGCGGCAATGCCGGTCTTTTGGAATAAAGGGTTTGCCGATACCTCAATGTACGATTTGGAAGTGGCGACTAAGGTTAAGAAATCGGGTCTCTATTCAGAGTTTAAAGATAAGGATGATCTATTTACCGAATCCCTGAAGTTCTATTTTCAAAATGTGCCCACTGTAAAGATTCTTACGGCAGAGCCTCTCGGATTGAAAAATATCGAAAACCTTTTCCGCTTTATCGTTGAAACGACAGGCACTGAATGCAAAGGCTGTTTTGGAATTAACTCCCTTCGCGAGGTGGATATTCTTCCGAAGCGGGCGAACCAGGTTCTCGATAAGGCCTTTTCCGGATTGAAAAAACTTTTCACTCTAAATCTAAGAGCGCACGGTTCGAAATTACCCATAAACATGGCGGCGGATTTTATTTTTACTCATTTCTTGGGATTTTGTATTGAAACGAATCTCACCAAGCCGGAGCCGGCGCTTATCAAAGAAGTGAATTCGATCGTCAAGATTCTGCAAAGGCTGTAGCTCCCCATCTTCGAGCGGGGGCAGCTCCCACGAGTGACTTATTTTTCTAAATTGGCCGTAAGGTGCATGGGAACGGCGGATAGCGCAACCGAAACGGGGCAATTGGCTTTGGCCTGCTCGGCTATCTGCTGAAATCTCTCATTCGTGATGTTGGGGATCTTCGCGTTAAGATTGAGATTGATATCCGTGAAGCGAAAGTTACCTTGCGACTGATCCAGAGTTACGGTCGCGTCTGTGCGAAGTTCGCTCGCGACAAAGCCAGCCTCTTTTAGCATAAATGCCATGGCCATTGTGAAGCATCCGGCATGGCCTGCGGCGATGAGTTCCTCCGGGTTTGTCCCGGATCTTCCACTTTCATCGGTAAATCTTGTCTTGAATGAATAGGGCTGCGACTTGAAGGCGCCACTTTGGGTGGTGAGTGCTCCGTTGCCAGTGAGCGCGTCTCCGGTCCAAACTGCCGTTGATGTTCTTTTAAGTGCCACTGTATTCTCCTTTTTTGTTGAATGCGGGAAAGCGCCGAGAAATTGACTGTGCATGATTCCTCCCTGTTTCTACCGAGCTAAGGTGCCTCAGCGGCAGGGGCCGGAGAGGCGCGAAGGCAGCATTCTTGCCACGAGATTTTGTTGAGCTTCAGTTCCATTTATTTTTTGTACCGATTGGTACAAAAAGCCACAAGTTTGAGGCCAAGGAATCATGATAACGGTCTTTGACTTGCCTTGCGCTCATCTCAACTAAGAGGGGGCGCATTCAATTAGGCGAGGAGATAGGAGTAGGGCCATGGCTGAATTAAATTTTTTCCGCATCGTGGAGGAATCGCCCGCTTACTGGAGAGTCATTTTCGATTACCCGCCGCTTAACATAGTCGATAACGTTTTTTTTGAGGGGCTCCAGGGATTGCTCGTCAAGATGGACGCAAGTTCAACCCTTCGGGTCGCCGTTTTTGAGAGCGCAAATCCTGAATTCTATCTCGCGCACTTTGATATGACCGGCAAGATTGGAAATATCGCAACCGCCGTCGGAGCTTCGGGCCTTCCCATTCTTATGGATACGTTTGTGCGCCTTACGAAGTCGCCGGTTGTTAGTATCGCAAAAATCCGTGGCCGCGTGAGAGGCGCTGGCAGCGAATTCACGCTCGCCTGTGATATGAGATTTGCTTCCCGGGAGAGGGCTATCTTAGCCCAGGTTGAGGTCGGCGCAGGAGTGCATCCTGGCGGCGGTGGAACCGAACGCCTTCCGCATCTCGTGGGCCGTGGTCGTGCGCTGGAAATTATTCTCGGCGCCAATGATTTCAATGGCGAGCTCGCGGAGCGATACGGATATGTCAATCGCGCGCTGCCCGACAACGAGCTAGACGGATTTGTGGATGAATTTGCGCGCCGAATTGCCACCTTTGACCGGCGCGCGCTCGCGGCGGCAAAGAATCTTGTTAACCAAGTCTCGCTTCCGTCCGCCGACCGGCTTCTTGACGCTTTCGGCTCTTTTACGGGTTCACTGGCGTGGCCTGAAGCGCAACGTAGATTTTCGGCTCTGCTAGAGCGGGGTCTTCATAAAGAGGGCGCGTGGGAAAATCGATTCGGCGAGCTCCTGCCGACACTTTTTGATTCCGCTGCGTGAGAAAAATTAAGGAAAATCCGCAATTCGATAATGGAGGCCAGTTATGCTCAATCGTTTCACGGGAAAGAAAATTTTAATCACTGGGGGAAATAGTGGAATCGGATTCGCGACCGCTAAGCGAATTGTGTCCGAAGGGGGAACGGTAATTATTGCCGGCCGGAATCAAAAGACTCTTCGGCAGGCAAAGGAGGAGCTAGGGCCGAATTCCGATGCAATCCAATGCGACGTCGGCGACCTGAAAAGCATAGACGCAATGACGGGCGAAGTTGGCCGGAGGATTGGAAAGCTAGACGGTCTCTTTGCTAACGCCGGGATAGCTACATTCCGTGCCATAGAAGAGGTGACCGAGCAGGAATTTGATTCCATGTTTGGCATCAACGTAAAAGGCCTGTTCTTTACTTTGCAGAAAGCGATTCCAATCATGAACAGCGGAAGCTCCGTCGTGGTGACTTCGTCCGTCGCGGGTAGCTCCGGCAGGGGGAGTTCCAGCGTCTATGGCGCCACGAAGGCGGCAGTGCGTTCCATGGCGCGAACCTTTTCCGGCGCATATGTATCGCGGGGCATTCGCTTTAATGCCGTAAGCCCAGGTCCGATCGATACTCCGATTTGGGAGCGATCTGGCGGGCTGCCGGGAGAGAGCGTCGAAGCAACGAAGAAGTTCGTGGCCGAATCCAATCCAACGAAAAGATACGGCACAGCAGAAGAGGTTGCGGCCGCCGTGGCGTTTCTGCTTTCTTCGGAATCTTCTTACATACTTGGCTCAGAACTCTTTGTGGACGGAGGGGTGAATCAAATCTAACGAGGTGACAGGTGGAACAAATCGAAACCCGAAATAGGAGAATTCATATGACAAAAGTTTTTACGATCATTTTAGCCGCTTGGGCGATGACTGCGGCGGCGTATGCCGATGCCCCTAATGAGGCAGCGGCGGCTAGGCAAAATAAACCGAGCATAGTTTTCGTTCACGGAATTTGGGCGGATGGTTCCTGCTTCAGCAAGCTAATTCCGGCTCTACAGGCCGAGGGCTACGAAGTAATCGCCGCCCAATACGGCCTCGATAAAGTCTCTTCCGACGTTGCGGCGGTCAAGAGCGCGCTGGGCCAAGTGCATGGCCCCGCAATCTTGGTTGGCCATTCGTATGGTGGCACGGTAATTACCGCGGCTGGCGTGGATCCGCGTGTTGCGGGCCTTGTTTATATTGCGGCTCTTGCGCCGGACTCCGACGAAACATCGCAGAGTCTGCAGAGCAAATTTCCGAAGACAGACGCGTTCGGACATATCGCCATTGCGGATGGACGCATCTTTCTGAAGCCCGATGGGATCGTAGACTTTGCTGGCGATCTATCTGCGCCGGAGCAAAAGCTCGTTTGGGCAACGGCCGCCCCTCCGGCTGCCGACCTTTTCAACCAAAAGGTAGATGGCACTGCGTGGAGGACGAAGCCGACCTGGTACATCGTGGCGAATAATGATCGCTCTGTGAATCCCGAGCTCGAGCGCTTTGTGGCGAAGCGGATGGGGGCGGTTACTTATCAGATCAATAGCAGCCATGTCCCGATGCTTTCCCACCCGGATTTTGTTCTCGGTGTGATACGTGCGGCTGCGAAGCGTATCCAGGAAATGAGCGAGCTGGGACAAATCAGATAGCTCGCAATTTCAGTGTCGCGCATGAGCTCGTCTGAGCGGATGCACGAACCAGGGAAGACAAGAGGATAATTTCAGAAGAGAGGCCGAGATGAACGGTCTCTCTTCTGAAGGATGTGACAAATAGAAGGAGGAAAAATGAGTGATCAAATTTCCATTCAGGGCCGAGACGGAAATTTCAGCGCTTATATTGCACGACCTCATATCGTGCCCGCGCCCGCTGTGGTCGTGTTGCACGAACTGTTCGGAGTTAATTCCGACATTCGCAAGACGTGTGATGAATTAGCCGAGCAAGGCTTCCTGGCCATCGCGCCGGATTTGTACTGGCGTCAAGAGCCTGGCATCTCCCTCAGTGTGCGGTCGGAGGATGATTGGCAGCACGGCGTTCGTCTTAATACTGCCTTTAACCGGGATCTCGGCGCAAATGACGTAGAGGACACGGTTCTCGCGGTAACCAAAATGCCTGAGTGCACTGGCAAAGTCGCGGTGATGGGCTACTGCATAGGTGGACTCATGGCCTATTTAACGGCGGCTCGTTTCCGGGTTGACGCTGCGATTGCCTATCACGGTGGAGACACCGACAAATATTTAGACGAGGCTGCCGGTCTAAAATCGCCCATGTTGATGCATTTTGGCGAAGAAGACGAATTCATTTCAAAGGAGGCGCGGCAGAAGATTAAAGAGGCCTTTGCCGGAAGGCCGAATGTCACGATCTACAGTTATCCAGGGCAGTATCACGCGTTCGCCCGGCATGGCGGCCTTCACTATAACGCCGCTGCCGCTGCGCTCGCGAACGGAAGGACCGTTAAGTTCCTGCGCCGCGAGTTGATGCTTCAGCGTTCTTTGGGCGCCGTTGCGAGCTAGTGCGTTGGCCCATCGGCGCAGGATATTTTCGGTGAGATCAGGATTAAATACGTCAACGTTCAAAGGAGAATAATTATGAATCAAAGTATTAAAAATGTAGTTCTGGTGCATGGAGCTTTCGCGGATGGTTCGGGCTGGGAGCCAGTCGCAACCCTCCTCATGAAGGATGGGTACAAAGTTTCGGTGGTGCAACACCCCGAGACTTCCTACGCCGCGGATCAAAAATACACAAAGGCGGCCATCGATGCCATGGATGGACCGGTGGTTTTAGTGGGACACAGTTATGGCGGCTCCGTGATCACCGAAGCGGGCAATCATCCAAAGGTTAAGGCGCTTGTTTATATTGCCGCATTTGCGCTCGATGAAGGCGAAAGCTGCGCCTCGATCGAGGCGGCCCTGCCCCAAGCGTCGAAGGCGTTTAAGGCCGACAGCAATGGCAACTGGTGGATAGAGCCGGAACATTTCGTGGACGACTTCGCGGCTGACATTTCGAAAGAAAAGGCAAAATTCATGGCTATATCGCAGATACCGATCTCTACCGACGCGTTCACCCATAAGGTTACGAATCCCGCCTGGAAGACCAAGCCCACCGGGTACATGGTGGCGACCAAAGACCGGGCGATCAATCCAGAGCAGGAGCGCATGATGGCGAAACGTGCCAAGGCGAAGACGGTCGAAGTGAGTGCCAGCCACGTGGCTTATATTTCTCATCCGAAGGAAGCGGCTAACCTCATCAAGGAGATGGCCGCCGCCGCGTGATGCTTAGAGCCTTCCTCCGCGAATACTTGCGGAGGAAGGCCGAGCCTTTTGGGTAGAGCTGAACAAAACCGTTAGGTACCTTGACGATCAAAGGAGCAAAGCAATGGAAAAGAATGTGAAGGTTGTTCATGTCAGCCGGAGCTCTCCGGGGTCTTTCGAGGCATTCTTGAAGGCGTTCGAAGCGCAATTGGGGCGGCACGATCCCTCTGCCTATGAGAATCTTTTGGCGAATCCGAATTGTAAGACGGAAGTGGAAAAGGTGCTCAAGGGCCAGGAAGGCACGAGTGGATTCATGATATTTAGCACTTACGATCACGGCGGGCTTCTTCAGATCAAGGGAGGGGCACGTAAGGCGCGACAATATATCATCGGCAATCCGCTCTTCGCCTCGGAGATGACGAAATACGACATTCGTTCGGCTCTCTATGCGCCGCTTCGCGTTCTCTTATACTCGGAAAAACCAGGAACCGTGACCGTGGAATACGATCTTGCTTCCAGTCTGTTCGGGCAGTTTGAAAATGAGAATGTAAACGCGACGGCGCGGGATCTCGACGTGAAGATGGCGGCTCTCTTAGAGAAGTCCTTTGCGGCAATCGGGCCGATTGAATCCAAGTCGGCGTAACGACCTCCCTAGATTCCCGGGGGGCTCAGCGCTTCACACCGCAGTCTTCCGGTGTGAGCTGCTTGATCTTTTGTCCCGTCTCGGTGGAGAACTGCACCTGATTTCCGCCGTGGTCTTTCACGTCGAAGGTGAGCGTGTCGGTCTCCACGTTCGAAAGAGAGCAGCCGAAGTAATCGCTCCAGTCGCGCTGCACGCGCATTGTGATGACGAGCCGGGCTTTCAATTTTCCGCCGTTCGCGCTCGCGGCTTGAAGCATCGCGGGGATCTCGCGCTCGCAGCCCTTCATGCCCCAGCTGTCGACCGTGGGCGCATCGGTGCGCGGGAGCACAGTGAATGCGGTGAGTTCAGGCCAGGAGAGAGTGGCCTTCGTGATCATGTCTTCGGTGTGCTGGCATTGCATCAGCTGTGGGGAAATGGGGATATCGAGGGCGTCGCGGGAGAGCACGGGGGTTTCGTCGGCGAGCGCGATGGTGGATACGAGGACGATGACGAGAATAAGCGGCTTCACGGGAACCTCCTGGGTTGGAGCGTACTTTGCCCACGCTGCCGCTTGTTTTCAACTCTTGGAGTGATAAGGAAAACTTATAGTTCTTTAAAAGGGCAGAACCTCAATTCATATTAAAGTCTTCGCAGTGGTACGTGGCGATCAGGTGATGGTCGTAGCCGTCGAAGCGCAGCTCGCCCACGCCCGTCTTGCCGAAAACTTCGAGCGCCGAGCTTTCCCATTCGTAAATATAGCTCCGGGGAGTCTTCACGCGGTTGTCGAGCTTGAAGGCTCCTGAGCCTTTGCCGGGATAGCGCTCGCCGTTCATCGAGATGGTCGAGAGCTCGATCGTTTGGTCGGCCTCGTTGTCGGGCGTGCAGCGCACGCCGGTGGAGCCGAAACCTACGCCCGCGAAGGCGTTGTCGGTGAAGCCGAGGAGGAGGGAGAGGATGAAAAGCATCTTCATGGCGTGTACTCCAAATTGGGCTTCCAATGATGAAGCAATCGGAAGGCCACGGGATTTCGCCTTTGTTTCGCCGTCCTGTCTCCCGCGGGAGATAGGGGAGGATTCGACAGCCGCCTAAATGCCAGGCACGAGTCAAAAACGGTGTTAGGAGTTCCGGGGAAACATTCTTCCGGTATTTTCACTCCCCCAGGAAAATCGATCTCGGGAAGGCACAGGCGTTCCCGTACCAAATTAAAATTATTGCTGCTGTTGCCGTCTCATTCCACAGCAGGTATTCCCGAAAAAAACTCAGTCGTTCTTGCCAGTTAGTCGATACGTAGGGGATGTTTTTTTGCCGGAACCCGAGATCTCTTTGGTGCACGATGGGCTTTGTCGCCCTCTTGCACCCGGGAACCATTTTTGCCGCCGAACCCACCGCGATGACTTGCGACATGGAAGCCCTGAGCGGCATTGCCCGTCATCGAACGGAACGAAAGGCCGCGGCGGAACGCGCGACTCTGGGAAATGTTCCGCTCAACGAGAAAGAACTGAATAAGGCGGAGCACGCCGTCGATGCATTAGCGCGGAAAGCCGCTGGGCGCCCACTCGACGGCCCGCGCACGGGCCTCTCCGACCAACTCAACAGCGAGTTGACCCGGCTCAAAGGGGAAGAGAAGAACTATTCCCCCCAGAAGATTCGTCATTCGCTGGTGGCTGGTGACGATGTCCACGCGCCGCCCGCCGCCAGCGACTTTCCTGGCGCCGGCGGCGAGAGCTCCCGGACTCTTCACAACCAACTGGCGGCTTGGCTGGCTAAGCCGTCTACCGATGGAAATTCCATCCTTTCCTTCCTCGAGCAAGACGAGGAGGCGCGGGCGCTTCTGGCCAAGAGCGCCGGAGTGCAGGAAGGGTATACCGTCAAAGAGCATACGCTGAGAGTGTATGGCGTATTCGCCGATCAGTTGGCGAGCTCGGGGCTTAAGCCCGTGCAAATCGGCGGCGAAAATGTAGACCTTCCCAATTTATTGAAATTCACCATCGCCCTCCACGACATCGGCAAAGGATCGGCGGCGGAGGCGGGGAACGTATCCCTCCAGCATAAGTTCACCATTCCGATTCTCGAAAAGAACCTGCAGAAGTTCGGCTTTAGCCGCAAGGAAACCGAAATCGCTTCCGCCTTGGTAGACAACGACATCCTAGGCGCGATGGTGAAGAATCAGCTCAGCGTGGAAGATGCGCAAAAGAGCCTCACGGAAATCGCCCAGAAGGTAGGAATGCAGCCGGCCGATTTTTTTACGCTGGAATCGCTCTTTTACCGTAGCGATGCCGCCTCCTATCCCCAGGTACGCGAGAATTATTTCTTTTCGGCGGGCGGGAGGGTGCAGCCGAACAATCCTAAGTTCCAAGTATTGGCGAGGGACTTTCAGCCCGGATCTTTGGTGCGCGACACCGGCGCCCCGAAGTTTCTCGCCGCCCCTGATGCCCGGAGCGGAGTGGTTCACCTGAATTTTTCCGCAGCCAGCTGGGCCACCGACGGAGCCGATCCGGTGAAAAAACCTCCGATTCTCTCCGTGGTGCGCGCGCTGAACGAAGCTTCGCAGTACGATCTCAAGATCCTTCCCGAAGACTGGGAAAAAATGCGGCAGATCGCCGGTGAGTTCAACCCCAAGGCAGCGCTCGGCGGGGGAGACGATGCTCTCCTCGACAGCAGCGTAAAGAAGATCTTCACCAAGTCGAGCGACATCGAGCGATCCTGGAACATGCTCGACGAGCTGGGCCTGCGCAAAAAATTCGAGGAAATAAAGGGCGACACCAGCAATCGAGACTCGATGGCCTGGATGCTGAACAAGGAGCCTCTGCGCTCCTATCCCCTCGGGCAGCTTACCGAGAATGATCCTCGCGCCCGGCTCCAAAGTGATCTTCACCGAGGGAAAACGGCGAAGGAGCTGGGGCTCGATGTTGTCTCCCACGAAACTTCGTATGAGGGTTTCGAAAGCATCACCTCTTCGCCGGTGGGAAAGCCCAACATTGTGATTTCGCGTGCGGGGGCCGTGGGCGAGGCGGTTACGTACGGAGACGGCGCTTATTTTCAGGTAGGCAAAGACGGAGGACGAGGCGTGGGCGGAGCGGTGGTGCGCTGTCAAATGGCTCCGGACGCCGTGGAAGGGATCGACTTCCGCTACGAACAGAAATTAGGCATCCTCGTTGTTCTCAATGCCAACGCCATCACTTTGATGCCGGAGGGCGCGAACCTCTCGATGGCCCAGTATCTCGATCGCATCGCCGCGCACCAGCAGTTCACCTCGGGGGACGCCGTTCGGGTAGAGAAGAACAAGGTCGCGATCATGAAAAGCCTCGAGGCAGATCCGGCCGAGTTCGAGGCTCTTCGCGCCAGACTTAAGGCCGAGCTGGCGAAAAAATGGCCGAACGGAGATTTAGTCAAAGAGGCCGTATCGTTCGTGGGCGATCGCCTGGATCCGGAGCTGATGAGCTCATTGGTAAAATTTCGGGGGGAAGCGCGGGTGGATACCTCTTTCCTGAGCACCCTTCTGCCCGACGACGTGCTGAAGAATCCGAAGATCGCGAAGACGGCGCAGGTGTATGAGGCCTTGGCGCCGCGCGGGGGCGCACGCGTGCTCGACGCCGCCGCGGGCGATCCCTGGATCAAGGGGCCGGAGCTGCTTTCCATTTCTCTGGCTGGGCTGCAAGGGGGGCGCGCGGAGACCAATCAAGCGGCCAACATCATCCACCTTATCGACTCTCACCCGGAATGGAGCACCCTTCCGAACTATCCTTCTCTCGTGGAGGCGTTGATCCGGAATCGCCCGTATGACACTGCCCCGGAGACACTGCAGAAGTTAAAGTCTTTGGCGGAGTCGATCCCCGCGGAACCTGCCCGCCTGGAGGCGACGGGGGTTTACCAAAGCGAAATGCGAGCGAGCGATTTCGCCTCCTGGCTGAATAAGAATCCGGTAACGGAGGCCACCCTTCAAAAATCCCCCGAACTTCGTAGCCACATTCTCGCATTTTCCCAAGATCGCAATGCGGTCGCAATCGCGGCCGGGCAGCAGGGGCGTGACAACGGCATCGCCGCTGCTTGTACTTTTGTACTTTCGCAGCCCGATTGGCAAAACGAGAAAAGTTTGCCGGTGGTCAAGGCCTTGGCGAGCCGTCTATTAAGCCCTACCAACGACTACGTCGATGCCCGCGAAGGCGATTTCTTCAAAGTTATGGATAGCTCACCCTGGCTCAGTACTGCGGAGCGGGATTCGCTTTTGTCTACGCTGCTCAACGAAAAGCCGGAGCGCTTAAGCGGCAGAAAAAATGAAGCGCTACTGGAATATTCGCTTGGGCATTGGCTCTCGCGGGCGGGAGCGGAATCCGATCCGGCGGCTCGCAGCGCGATGGACAGCGTTGTCGTAGCGTCGAAGAAAGGGATGAGCCACCCCGAACGGATCTCTGTGGCGCTCGCAAAAGACGAATGGGCGAAGCCGGAAAATATCGGTCTGCTGAAGGAATGGCTTTCGCCCTACCCGGGGCTGTACCAAGGCGGGTCTGACGCCTATTCCCTATCTCTCCCTCACGAACAGCTCGCGTTGAAAGCGATCCTGAACCAGCCGGCTTGGATTCACCTCGACGGCAGTGCGGAAGTTTTCCAGCAGGCGGCGGATGCCGTGATGAACACTAAAATTTCCCAGACGCGCCAACAGATGCTACCCGAAATCTTTCAATTGCTACGCAGCGAGGACTGGATAAAAAATCCCGCGGTGGGCGGAGTGCTCGAAACTCTCATGAAGGATCCCGACATCCACTGGCAAATCGCGCGTGAGGTTCTCTCCCAGCCCAAGTGGGCCGACACCGCCGAGGGCGGGAAGATCCTATTGCAGCTGATCGACGCGCGTCGCGCGGACGGAGACATCGTTCGCTACGTACTCGCGCAACCCGCTTGGGCTAATAATCCTCACAGCGCGGAATTTATCCAGCGGCTGATCGGGCTCGGCACCGTGAACGGCGACATAGACCAACTTCTCTCGCAGAATCCGGCGTGGCGTGACCAGGCAGGCCTGCGAGCCCTTTGCCATGGCGCCGCTCCGTCGGTGGAGCTACTTCGGGGCGCCTTCCCTCATTGAAGGGGTTATCTGACGAATTCCTGTAGCCAATGTCATCGGGCCGCTGGTTTCGGATACATTGTTGCGCAACCACCTGAGGCGCCAGTGCTCACGAATCAAAATTTCGAAAGGCGCAAAGAGCTAGGTAAGTAAGCGCATATCCTTGGTAGGCGTGCGATGTGCGCGAGACCCCGCCAAAGCTCGTTCTAATTGATGGGATTCTTCTTACAGTCCACGCCGGAAATCGCAAGGAACGATCCAAAATGGTGTGCGCTTTTGCGAGGAAAACGCCCGGTGCCGCGACGGCTCCGGGTCTACTTTTCATTTTCAACCAGGCGTTCTTCCGCGACGCCGTTTTTTGATTCCAAGGGCCGCTCGGCCCGCACTCGCTTGTAAACCTCGCCGGCGCACATCACGGTTTCCTCGCCCGTCAAATGGCAGCCGGGATCATAGTACGCCATTTTTCCCAAGCTGAAGCGCGCATCCCTCAAGGCTAGAGAGAAGCCTTCCCAGCCGCTTCGTTTGAAGTCGGCCTCCCGCCCGGCCATGTGGCCAAACGCGATTTCATGCTCTAGCGCGATATTGGAAAAATATTCCCAATGGCTGCGGCCCGTATGTTCTGGATGGCCCTCTACGAAATGGGCCCAGCCCTCGTGATCGAGGCGCGCTTTCAAGTACGCGTCTTGAAGCCTGCCGAGGATTTCTTCCTGCGCTTTCACTTTTTCGGCCAGCGCGTCTAGGCCTGTTCCGTCTTGCCGATACACTTCGAAGAGAGTGGATAGCGAGGCGAGAGAGACTTCGCTTTCCTTTCTCATTTTTTCGATTCGGTCCCAATTTCCCCGCTCCCCCTCAGAGTCGGCAAACGAGGTCTGGGCAAAAGCACAAAATAGAAGCACGGATGCAAAATGATGCATTTTCATAAACGGTCCCCCCATATTTTTGATCGACCAATCTTCCATCGCGCTTCATCATTTTCGAAAGAAACGCATTCATAGGATTTATTTATAATTTGGGAAGGGGAATTATGGCGCTATTCCCGCGGTGTAGGCTTGGCGAGATCACTGTCTCGCAGCGGGCTCATGGCAATTCGAACTGGGGCGAATCCCGCCTTTTTCGCCAACACCTATTTATTGAATCAGCCCTTTTTCGCGCCTTGCAAAACGAGGCTTGAGGCGGCAGCTAGAACAAAACTGGAAAGCCAAAGCCATAGGCCAGGGCCATATACGGTGACGGGGTAGGGCGCTCCTCCGGCTTCAGACACCGCAACACCCTTCGCCAGAAAAAACGTGGATCCGAGCGCTACAGCGGCGAGCGAAAGATAAAGAGCTGACTTGCCGTCACGCCTAAACCCGGCGGCGATAGCCATCAGCCAGAGCGGATTGGCCGCCCAAGCGAGAATGGGGAATGGACCCGCATCTTTGATCGCGACGAATTCCAGCCAGCCGAGAGGAACGAGGAAATATCCCGGCCAACAATTGCTGCTATTTTGCACGCAGAAGCCGTTTTGGGTCGCGCTGAAGGCGAATAGGATTGCGCTAGCCACGAAGCCGAAATCGGAGGGCAAGAATTTTCGCTTCATGTCTAAGAGTTTATGTTTTAAGTTTTCCGGAGTCCATCAAGGAAGCTTCTAAAGTCGGGCGCTATTTAGTGGCGGGCAAAATCTCCGCCGTAACCCGGTTTACCCGGTAGGAGCGCGTGTCCCGCGGTTCCCATGTTCCGTAGCCCAGGGGATCCCACATGCAGCTGGCGGTTGCGGAAAACCACGTTTCGTCGAGGGGCGCGCATTTGATGGCCACGTACGCTTCGATCACGCCGGGGCAGCGGGATTGATCCTCGAAACGTTGCGATACTTTCAGGAGCAACGCGTACTGCTGCGGATCGCCGGGCGAGCAGCTGGCGTCGAAGTCGGCGGCCGGAGCGGTGGTTGAGCTGATAAGGAAAAGGAGAGCGAGTAGAACTTTCACGAGAGATCCTCCAGGTTAGAGAACCTCTCACCGAGTGGAACATTTAGCGCTCATGCAGGAGAGAAAGAGTCATGAGCTGGTTCGGATCACTCTTAAAGGAGGAATACCAGGATGTGCGCAGGGGATCCAGCTTCTTTTTCTCGGAGGCGTTGTAGTCCTACGCGGCTCAATCTAGGGCAAAAAAAAGCCCGCATCTAGTGCGAGCTTTTTTTAGGTACCAGGTTGCCCTATACACAACCAAAGATGAATTACTCGCCCGTATAGTCGCAGGCGCGATTCATCGGAACGTAAGAGATGTACACTTTTCTGGTGCACTCGACGCGGAAAGAATAGTCGATCGCGTTCGGAGCGGGCGTGTGGAAATCAGAGAGCACTAACGGCTTACCTTCGCAGCCCCAGCCAGAAGAGTCCGCAAACTGCCGGGCCCATTTTTCCGCTTGGGGAAGGCAGCGGCTGCAGTCTGAGTCGCAGCTGACTTCGGCGTGAGCCAGCAGCGGAGAAATAGCGGCGATCAAAAGAGCGATGCGCTTCATATTATTCTCCCACTCCGCAGCCGCAGATTACATTGCCATCGGGGCCTAGATCGTCGGAGGTGAAGCACTTGCCGTAAGCGCCGAATTTCGTGGTGCAGTCGCCGTAGAGGGCCTGTTTGCCGGCGCATACGGGTTCGCTTTTCACGCTGCAGGTGTCGGGGCCGGCGCCGTGCGCGGTGAGCTTGCACTCGAGCTGAACGCCGTCGATGGTTACGTGGATCACGGGCGCGCTCGAATTGCGGTGAATGACCGTGCCATCGGAGCAAAGGTAGTTCTGGGCCATGGCAACGTTAGCGCCGAAAAGAGACAATAAGATTAGGGTGGTTTTCATAAGGTTTTCTCCAGGCGCTGCATTTAACACCGCCTAAGGCGGCCCGCAACCCGGATTGGTCGGAAATAAGCCAAGTGCCCCTAAAGAGGACGCAAAGCGGCATCTACCGAGAACGAATCCCGCTCCCCACTATGATAACCTGCACGCATGTACCAGCTTAGGAGCTACCAGCAGGAAGCCGTGAAGAGCGTGATCGCGTTCTTCCGGAAACGGCAAGAGCCCGTAGTGGTGGTGTTGCCTACGGGGGCGGGGAAAAGCCTCGTGATCGCGGAGCTGGCGCGCGTCGCGAGGGGGCGCGTTCTGGTTTTGGCCCACGTGAAGGAGCTGGTGGAGCAAAACTTCGAAAAGTATAAAAGCTACGGACTTTCGGCCGGGATCTTTTCAGCGAGCCTCGGAAAAAAAGACCGGGAACATAAAGCCATCTTCGGTAGTGTGCAGTCGGTGGCGCGCGCCTCCGACGATTTTTTCGAGAACTTTTCCCTGCTCGTGATCGACGAATGCCACCGCGTGGCCGAGGAAGGTTCTACGCAGTACCAGGAAGTGATCAAAAAACTCCAGGATCGTAACCCCGGGCTTTTTATCTTAGGACTCACCGCCACTCCTTACCGCCTTGGCCTGGGCTGGATCTACGAATACTCCCAACAAGGGGAGCTCAAGACCGATAAGAAGCGCTTCTTCAAAAGATGCGTCTATGAGTTGCCGCTCTCCTACATGGTGAAAAATAATTTTTTGACCAATCCCGTGAAGGTGGACATCCCCGTAACCAGCTACGATTTTTCCGCGCTGGAAATAAAAGAGGGCACTTACTCCACCGGCGAGATCGAAGACATTCTGAAAAGCCAGAAGCGCCTCACTCCGCTGATCATCGATAATATCGTAGACATCACCGAGCGCTACCATCGCAGAGGCGTGATGATTTTCAGCGCGTCGGTGAGGCACGCCGAGGAGATCATGGGTTATCTTCCGAGCGGCCAAGCCGCTCTAGTGCTCGGCGATACCGACCTCAAAGACCGCGCCGCCATCGTGAACAATTTCAAAGCGAGGAAGTTCAAGTACCTCGTGAACGTTTCCGTTCTCACCACGGGGTTCGATGCGCCCCATGTAGACGTGATCGCGATCCTGCGCCCCACGGAATCCAACAGTCTCTACCAGCAGATCGTGGGCCGCGGGCTTCGTCTCTCGGCGGAGAAAAAGGATTGCTACGTTTTGGATTACACCGGAATGGGGCACGATATCTTTTCTCCCGAGGTGGGCGAAAAGCGGCCCGCCAGCGACACGCAACCCGTGCTGGTGCCTTGCCCGCAGTGCGCGCACGACAATTACTTCTGGGGCTACGCCGACGACGACGGCCATGTCGTGGAGCACTTCGGCCGCAAATGCAAAGGCGCCATTCAAGATCCGGACACGCTCGAGATCACTCCCTGCGGCTTTCGCTTCCGCTTCAAACTTTGCCATGCCTGCGATGCGGAAAACGATATCACGGCCCGGGAATGCGAAAGGTGCAATGCCGTGCTCATCGATGCCGAAGCCAAGCTCAAGCAAGCCAAACTTTCAAAAAACTCCCACGTACTTCGGCCCGACAAGATCACTTTCGAGGAGCGCCAGGATAAGAACTTCAATCCCTACCTAGAAATCCGCTACTACGACGTGGATGCGAAGTACTTAGGCGAAGCGCATTTCTTCAGCTACGCTTCCTCGCTTCAGAAATTCAATATCAACTTTCTGCGCTCGCACTTGCGGCGCCCCGAGCTGGCCAACGAATTCCGCTCGGTGCAAGACGTGATAAAATACCAAAAGCTGTTTCGCCTTCCCGCGTACGTGATCGCCCGTAAACAAGATAAGTTCTGGAAGATCACGGAGAAGGTTTTCGCCGAGGAGCTGAAAAGGTAAGGCTGGCTATTTATCGCACTTGGCGGCCGGCGCTTCGATCAAAGTCTGGGTATAGAGGCTGGTGCCGCTCTTATCCACGGGCACGCAGTGGAGCTTCTTGTCGTTCCAGCCCGTATCCCAGCCGTAGTTGAGAGGGGATTCGCACTTCGCCGCCGGCGCTTCGATCAGCGTTTCGTAGTAAAGGCTGGCGCCCTTTTTGGTGACAGGCACGCAATGGAGTTTTTTGTCGTTCCAGCCCGAGTCCCAGCCGTAATTTTCCGGCGATTCACATTTCGCGGCCGGTTCCTCGATCAGCGTCTGGTAGTAGAGGCCGTCTCCCGCTTTGTCCACGGGTACGCAGTGGAGTTTCTTGTCGTTCCAGCCAGTGTCCCAGCCGTAGTTCACGCCGGCGAAGGCGGAAGGGGAGAGAAGGGCGAGGAAAAATAGGAAATTTCGCATGGAAGCCTCCGGTCAAAGGGCCAATCAACCGGCGCCAAAGTACGCTCCGTGAGTGCGGCGTACAAGGTTCTTCTTTGACAGCGAATCGGTAATGTTCGCCCGGGCGAATTCCGTTCGAAAATCTTGAAGGAAGCCAAGACATTGAATTTTTATTGCATCGGCAGGTGCGATGCCAGGAGCCGAAGCTAGCCTCAGCGAAGCTGGGGAGGAGCCTTGGCAGACGCCGCAATCGCCGCCATCTCGGCGTTTGCCGCGGTGACGGTGGCCGTCTCCGCCGAAGCCGTGGCGATAAAGGCCGCGGTGGTGGCATCGGCGGCGGCTGCGGTAGCTTCGGCGGCCGCGGCGGTGGCGGTGGCCGCCACATCCGTGGCTACCACGGCGGCGTCGGTAGCTTGCAGAGCCTCCCAGCTATCGAGGGATCCGCACTCCACCGCTTCGGAGTCGGCCTCCGCGAGGCGGCCCAGGATGTGAACCAGTCGTTTTGTGTCTATGGGCTTGGGAAGATAAACTTGAAAGTCGGCGAAGCGCCTCTTTCTCGAGGGCCGCATCGAATCTCCCGAGAGCATGATGCTGGGGGTAGGCTTCCGGCTTGGATCCTCGCTTTCCATTTCCCGCAGGGCATGGGCCAGATCAAAGCCATCGGGCCCGGGCGGCATGGACTGATCCGAGACCAGCACGTCGAAGTGCTCGTTTTTGAGAGTCTCGATTGCCTCGCTCGCCGATGCGCAGGCCTTTACGATTGCGCCTTTCGAAGTCAAAAAGGTGCGAATGAATTTCAGCAATTCGGGATGATCATCCACGCAAAGAATGCGCACTCCGCTGAGATCGCTGTCGGCTGAATTAAGTTTCGCGCTCGAGGTGGGGGCAAGGTTACTTATCATTTGAAATTTCCTGATTGGGTCGCAAAGAAAGGCTTGCCGGCGTGGGGCCAGCAAGCCTTTCTTCTCGGCGTTAGAGGGTAACGGAGGTTTCGATTACGATGTCTACCCGGCGGTTGGTGGCGCGGCCGCCCTTAGTTTTGTTCGTGGTGAGAGGGCGATCCGAGCCGTATCCGGCGGTGGCCACGTTCAGCGAATCCGATAGGCCTTGGCTGAGGAGATATTTTTTCACCGCTTCCGCACGGTGCTGAGAGAGGGTTTTGTTCATCTTGTCGGTGCCGATGGAATCTGTATGCCCTTCCACCGTAATCTGCGTGGCCGGCATGGCGGCGATCAAGGTGTCGACTTTGCGGAGCGTGGCGAAGGAGTCGGGATTCAGGTCGGAACGCCCGGTGGAGAACTCCATTTTTTTCAGGCGCACCACCATGTTTTTTCCGTCCTTCATTACTTCCGCTTCGTCGGGGCTGAAGGTTTTTTTGATCGCATCAATTTTTTGCTTCAGCTCTTCTTCTTTGGTGAAATCGCTGTTTTCCGATTTCAGGGCGGTGATTGAGTCATGCTGGCGATCCAGCCGTGCGTCTTTGGCGGCGAGGGCATTTTCCATCTCACTATGATCCGCGGAAGCATTAGCCTCCGTATTGGCTAGCACGGCGTCGCTGTGCTCTTTGGTTTCCACGCGTTCTTTCTCGGAGCTCGTGTTCGCTTGCGAAAGGGCGGCGTGCGAGGCGTCGAGCGCCCGGTTCTGATCCCAGATGGTGAGGGCTACCTCTTCCGAGGCCCCGTTGCTGCGGGTAATTGCGAGAACCTCGCTTAGCTTCTTTGAGGCGCGCGAGGCCTCCCCCAGTGCGCCGGCGTAGCCCGCGGAGTTGTGAGGACTCATTTCAATCGCCTGCTCGGCCGCGGCCGTTTTCGCCAGGGCTTTCTCCAGAAGGATCGGGGCCTTTTTTCGGGCGCCGGCGCTGATGGCCTGGTCGATTTGACTTTTTACGGTCCCGAGTTCGGCTCGCTTGCGGGCGGCGATTTCTGTTAGGCTGAATTGCTTTTGAATGCCGGCCAGCTCATCCGCATCGAGCTGGTATCCAGTCGATTCGAGCTTTTCGCCGATTTTTCCGAGATCTTTGTCCGCGGAGCGAAATTCCTTTTCCTGAAATTGGGGAGCCTGCGCAGTTACCGCGTAACCACGAGCCTCGAGTACGCTGCGCATGGTGCCGGCGTTGGATTCGCCGACGGTTTCTACTTCGTTAGCCGCGCGCAGGGAAATTTCCGCGTCGCTCAGCACCGAGGAGCTGTCGGCCCCTTTGGAAAGCCGTTCTTTTGCCGAGTTTCGGTAGTCTACGGCGCGCTGGAAATGATTGGGGGCGAGGCGATCGTACTGTTTGCGGCTGGCGTCTTCAATGGTGGCGGAGGCGCGATTGATCTCCGCCTGCGGGCTCGCGTCGGCGGAAAGCGGAGCTTTCGCGGGGGTGGCGCAGCCTACGAGGGCGGCGGTGGCGGCGATTACGAACAGGCACGGAAGGCATAGGTACTGTAGTTTCATTATAACTCCTGGAGAGTGCGGATTAGCGGTGGACGAAAATGAGGAGCCGCCGTTCGAGACGGCTCCGGAACTGTTAGGCGTTTTTTCGATTCTTGAAGCTCACTGGGCCGGAGGTTTTACGGCGGCCTCTACGCTCGAGAAAAGATCGTTGATCTTCTTTCGGGCGTCTTCCTGGGCGAGGCCGTATTTTTGCTGAAGGAGTCCGGCGATCACCATGGCGTCGCCCTTGGTGGTTTCGAGTTCGTCGTTGGTTAACTTACCCCAAGCGCTCTGGATGTGGCCTTTGAGTTCTTTCCAGTTTCCGCCGGCGATATTTTCGTTGATCATGAGTTTTCCTTTTGTCGTGTTGGTTTGAAATTCGGCTTCCGGCATGGCGCTGCTCCGAAAAAAATCGGGGCACCGGCGGGGCACTAACGCGCGAGTTTAGGCTTAGAAAACGAGCGGCGCCGGGGCGCGCTGAGAATCTTCGGCTTCGAATAGGCGCTGCTGGCTCCGGCGGGAAGGAGGCCGGGCTTGTGTACCCTGTCGATCTCCATATAGGCGAACGACTCGAAGTCGTTTTCCGAAGTGCTGAGCAATTCCTGGATTTTGAATTCCATATATCTCCCGTTGTTCTTTGTGGGTGATATCGCAATATGCGAGCCAATCGCTGGTTCGCTGTGCGAGCGGAAGGCGGCAGCTCCAGCGGGCAGGAGCACTTTCCACGCAGATATGCCCCAATTCACGCCATTCGTGTCCGTTTATAGGCCGTCCTTGGATCAAAACCGGCAACACGGAAACCCATCTCGTCGGAGGCCCGCGCTCGCCCTCCGGTACGCTAGTTGCGATCCGGCGCCAGACTAAACCAAACTTGGAGATGATCATGAAAACTTGGATACTGATGGCCGCCCTGGGAATTACCGCCTTCGCTTCTACGCAGGCGAAAGCCGACTCCTATACCTGCAAACTTCGCGGATCGATGAGCGGAGTAGCCCTCGGGTTCGTGTTCGACGGCGAATTCATCAGCGGCCATGGCACTTATTCCTGCGTGGAACAAGATGGCGGGAGCTCGCCGCGTACAATTAATACGCCCGTGCGTCTGTCGCTCGTGGGAGGCGGTGTCGGTTTTGATTTCACCGTGATTCAATCGGTGAACATCATCGCCGACGGAATAGGCGAAGTGCGAAATCCCCGGGATCTCTTGGGTGAATTCAACGTGGGAGCCAGCGCCGGCGCCACTCTGATTAACCGGGGCTACAACATCGACTCCGCGATCAGCGTGAAACAGCGTGCAAATGGAATCGGATTCGAAGTAGGATTTATCGGCGAGCGCGCCGTGGGCCTGAGCGCCAGATTGAATGGTTTCGTCATGCGAGTGAAACCCGAAAACTTCTAGGCTTCCGCTTTATTAAGAAGCGCTGACTCACGTGAGCTCAGCGCTCTTTTCCGTTTAGTGCCGAGGAATTTGTGATCAAACGATGTTGCATCGCTACCGTGATCTTGCTTTCCGCCTATATCTTATCGCCCTTTCTGGCGGCCGTGGGGATGGGAGCGATATTCGCGGTTTTATTTTTCCCCTGGATGAAGCGGATCGATAAGGGCCATTTTCCGAATTTTATCGCGGCTGGTTTCTTCACGGCGGCGGTAACCCTTCTCCTCTTCCTGCCCGTTTCCGCTTTGATGGTGGTTGGAGTGAAATCGGGGCTCACGGAACTAAAGAGATTCAAGCAACAGAATCCCGGGGCGAGTGGCCCGGCTTCGCAAGACGAAGTTCTCGACCAAATGTTCGCTTCCGCGGGCATCGATAGGATGCTCGTTCG
>Ga0207102_1055_pt1 | contig 20592 bp, 17 predicted proteins | sample Alteio_BWMinHeat_80_FD_153573 | JGI IMG/M metagenome (GOLD analysis project Ga0207102, IMG submission 153573) | Enriched cells from forest soil in Barre Woods Harvard Forest LTER site, Petersham, Massachusetts, United States -... | ecosystem: Environmental > Terrestrial > Soil > Temperate forest >... | reverse complement strand
TGGTTGACAGCTGCTTGAAAGAGCGCTTCGTTCACGCTCGCGGCAATTGTCGGTGTGATGAAAATGTGCTCTTTTGGGACGCCTAAGTTTAGCAAAACAGTTTTTAGAGCCTCTGGAGGGTTGCCTCTTTCATTGCGTGGTTCAACTAAGTGAAAGTCGTCGCACTGTTCTTTTAAAATTGAGAGACAGGAGGAGACGTCCTTAGTTTTTGATAGTCCGAAGAGCACACGGATGGAACATGCAGGCTCTTGCTCCCTAATCGCTTCAAAGAGATGTCGGAGTCCATCAGGATTATGGGCGACGTCTAGAATGATTTTTTGGGGAAAAGGTTTTTCTTCGGAAAGACAAAGCTGTTCTTTTGTAAATGTTTGTAGTCGGCAGGGTAAGTGGGAATTAAGCCCCTTCTCGATTGCCAATTCATCGACGGAAAAAAAATCCAAAGCTTTTCTGGCAATGGCACAATTTTCCGCTTCAAAATTGGGATAGCTATCTGATAGATGGATGTGACGGCTTTGCATTTTCTTTGCAACCGTTTCGATCTGGTCGAAGGGTACGCGAGGTCCCGTTAAAATGGGGATCTTCGGTTTGATGATGCCCGCTTTTTCGTATGTGATCTCCTCCAGGGAATTTCCCAGAATTTCAGCGTGATCAACGCTAATAGAGGTGATGATCGATAGTTTTGGCAAGATGATGTTTGTGGCATCTAAGCGCCCTCCTAAACCTGTTTCGATCACGGCAAAGTCGACCTTTTCTTTGGCAAAATGGCAAAAGGCCAGAAATGTGGTGAGCTCAAAAAATGTGGTTGGGATCTGCTGCTCTTCTATGATTGCAAAAAGTTCGTTGAGGCCGCTTTCTACAGCCTCTTCAGAAATCATTTCTTGGTTAATGCGGATTCTCTCTCTAAAACAGGAGATGTGAGGCGACGTGTATTGGCCGACCCTGTAACCAGCATGTTGCAGCGCGGATGCAATTTTATGCGTCACAGACCCTTTTCCATTTGTCCCGGCAACATGGATGGAGGCATATTTTTGGGTGGGGAAATCAAGCAGTTGATTAAGGTGTTCGCAGTTTTTGAGGCCAAGCTTCATGCCACTAAAAAGGATCACGGAATATAGTTTTTGCATGAGCTGATGGTAGGGCATTTTGGTTCCTATGAAATGTGATGAGAGTAAAGGCTATTGAGGGTAAACGGCACGCTATTGAGGAGGAGACACGCTATTGAGGGGGAGACAAGCTATTGAGGGGGAGACAAGCTATTGAGGGCAGGAGGCACGCTATTGGGGTCAGGCATGCATTACGGCCATTTTATGCATATGGCAGATGCCGACGGCATCTGCCATATGCATAAAATGGCCGTAATGCATGCCTGACCCCAATAGCGTGCCTCCTGCCCTCAATAGCTTGTCTCCCCCTCAATAGCGTGCCGTTTACCCTCAATAGCCTTTACTCTCATCACATTTCACCATTCTCGATAAAGCGTTGTTGGATAACACGGAAGGTCTCTTCGCTGACCCAAGAGCAGCCTAAAGCGATATTTGGTTTTGTGTCGCCGTGAAAGTCGGAACCGCCGGTGACGAGCCAATTCTTCTTTTTAGCGGCTTTTAGCCAGCGTTTATTTTGGTCGTTGTTAAAGCGGCTGTAATATCCTTCGATACCATCAAAATCCATTTTTAATAATTGTTGCACAATCGAAGAGTTGAGGATGAGATGCGGATGGGCGATGACAACGATGCTATTCGCTTTGTGCAAGGTTTCTAAGGTGTCTTCAGTGGTGATGGGTTCTCCGGGGGCGTAACAGCAGCGCTCTTCGCCGATATATTTGTCAAAGGCTTCGCGAATGTTTTTTACATATCCTTTTTTTATCATTGCCATCGCAATGTGAGGTCTGCCAATTGTCGCCTTGCTTTGGGCGCCTTCAAAAGTTGAACACTCCATTAACTCCTCTTCAGTGATGGGGAGTTGGTGCTTGGCTAAATTGTCTAAAATCGTGCGGTTGCGGTTTAATCGTCTCAGGTTATGTGTTTGGCACAAAGCATGTATCAGGGGATGCTGCAAAGAAAATCCATAGGCTAAAATATGGACGCTCACACCATTAAGAGTCGTGGAAAACTCCGCTCCAGAAAAGATTTCTAAACCAATTTCTTTAGCAATAGGAATGGCGGTTTCATATGCCTCAATTGAGTCGTGATCGGTGATGGAGATTCCCGAAAGGCCTGTGCTTTTGGCTAAGAGTAGTAAGTCTCTTGGTGAAAGAGTGCCATCTGAACAGGTTGAGTGGCAGTGTAGATCGGCTTGGAATCCTGTCATGCATCCTCCTGTTGATTTATAATAGCCTCATAGGGAATGTAGCGCACTTCGCTTTCTAGCTCGACATCCATTTTCTTTTTGACTTGCTCTTGAATCAGCGCGATTAATGTGAGGACATTTTGTGCGGAGCTTTCGTTGGCGTTGATAATAAAATTGGCATGTTTTTCGGAGACTTGGGCTCCCTCTACAAACTGACCTTTAAGGCCGCATTTTTCGATGAGCGCTCCGGCAGCGGCTCCTTGTGGATTGCGGAAGATGCAGCCCGCTGATTTAGCGCGATAGGGTTGGGTCTCTTTGCGGTATGAAAAAAGTTCGATCTGTTTTTGGCGTGCTTCTGGAGACGGTAGTAAAGAAAATGTTGCGCCTAAAATGGCCCCTGGCTGTTTTTGGAAGAGGGATGTGCGATAGCTAAAAAGTAGATCGTCTTTTTTTAAGGTAATGGGAGTGCCATTTTCCGGAATAAAATCGACCGAGCTTAAATAGGTCGCTGTCTCCCCCCCTTGGGCGCCTGCATTCATGAAAACGGCTCCACCGACGCTTCCCGGGATGCCAGAAGCAAATTCGAGTCCTGACCAGCCTTGTCGAGCTGTCTGGGTGCCTAATAGTGAGAAACTATATCCGGACCCCACATGAAAGACTCCGGGTTGAGGGGTGTGGAAGAAGTCAATCTTATTTAAAATGACCATGCCGTTGAATCCACGGTCATCAAAGAGGCAGTTGGATCCCTTGCCTAAAATGAAGTAGGGAAGTTTTTGAAGTTGGCAGTAGTGAAGAACTTCCTGCATTTGCGCAACGGTTTTCACTTCCACAAAATAGCGAGCCGGCCCCCCTATACCAAAGGTGCATAGGTCCTTAAGCAGCTTATCTTGTTCAACCATAAGAGACACATTCATGACATTATTCTTCCTCTTCGACAGGAATCAGTTTAGTGAGTGCGGCTTCATGAGAAAATTCTTCGCTCTTAATTAGCGAGTCGGCCGTTAATGTAATATTAACGAGATTGACATTTTCTCCGATACTTTTCTTATAAAGTGTATCGAGTAGCGCATTGACAAAGTTGGAAGATTCAGGTGTTGAGAATTTACGCGTTAGGCGCATGGCTTCGGCAATAGCAACTTTTGGAGGAACCTCAGTATCAAAAAATAATTCAAACACGCCTAATCTCAGTACGTTGCGCTCTACGCTTTGGATACGTTCAAATTCATAGGAGGTTGAAACGGATGTGATCATTTTATCGAGTTCATCTTGCTTCTCGAGAATTAAAAACATGCGTTCTTGGGCTGAAGTCACAGACTTTTTGGTCACCTCTAACTCCTTCATGATCAGCTTCAACGTCTCCTCGTCGGAGGCTTTTCCCATATCATGGCTATATAGCAGTAAAAACACAATTTCTCTAAATTTTTGTTGGGGCAAAGCCATGATCTCATTCCTTATATCTTGATTAATCTGGTTGAATCACCAAGTGTAACATATTTAGGGCTTTCACTGCCATAGTCAGTTACGGTTCATTTCTTTTGATTAATTCTATAAAAAAGTTTAATCTAAATTTTGGCTTTAAACACAGAGGATTCCTATGCTATTTGATTTAGAGATGATGCAACAGCACTACCGCACTCTTCCTGAAAAACTAAAAAAAGTTAGGAGCGTTTATCCTCAACCTCTTACTTTAACGGAAAAAATATTATTCGTGCATCAGCTTCATATTAAAGAGCAGGCAGTCAGAGGTAAAAGTTATGAGGATTTTCAACTCGATCGCGTAGCCATGCAAGACGCGACGGCTCAAATGGCCCTCTTGCAATTTGCATGTGCAGGGAAAAAAAAGACAGCGGTTCCCTCAACCGTACATTGTGATCACCTGATATTAGCGGAGACAGGTGCTAAAGAAGACTTGGCGCATGCCATTCAAGATAGCAAGGAGATTTTTGACTTCTTGCAAAGCATCTCCAATAAGTATGGCATCGGCTTTTGGAAACCGGGGGCAGGGATCATTCATCAGGTTCTGTTAGAGAATTACGCGTTTCCGGGCGGTATGATGATAGGGACCGATTCCCATACGCCGAATGCGGGTGGATTGGGAATGATCGCTATTGGTGTTGGCGGAGCCGATGCGGTGGATGTGATGGCAGGGCTGCCTTGGGAGTTGCGTTTTCCAAAAATTATTGGTGTGAAGTTGACGGGAAAGATGACGGGGTGGACCTCTGCCAAGGACGTGATTCTAAAGTTAGCCGGGATTTTAACGGTTAAGGGAGGTACAGGGGCGATTATCGAGTATTTTGGCGAGGGCACGCAATCGATTTCATGCACTGGCAAAGGGACGATTTGCAATATGGGCGCAGAAATTGGGGCGACGACGTCCATTTTTCCCTATGATTCCCGCATGGCAGATTACCTGAATGCAACGGGGCGAGAAATCGTGGCTTCGTTGGCAAATGGGGTGCAGGAGTGTTTGAAAGCGGATGAGGCAGTCGTGCAAAATCCGCATGACTATTACGATCAAGTGATTGAAATCGATCTTTCTACGCTTGAGCCGCACATCAATGGTCCTTATTCTCCGGATAAGGCATGGAGTTTATCTGAATTTAAACAGGCTGTGCATCAACATGGTTATCCAGAAATTCTATCGGTGGCTCTGATTGGTTCGTGTACCAATTCAAGTTATGAAGATATGCAACGTGCGGCAAGTATCGCCAGGCAGGCTCTAAAGCATGGATTGAAGGCAAAATGTCCATTGGTGATTACGCCAGGTTCAGAGCAGATACGCGCGACAATAGAAAGAGATGGTCTTTTAAAGATATTAGAGGCAATTGGTGGGGTTGTATTGGCGAATGCTTGCGGCCCTTGCATTGGACAGTGGAAACGTCATGACGTGGCTTTTGGAGAAAAAAACTCCATTTTAACCTCCTATAATCGCAATTTTTCGGGTCGCAATGATGCCAATCCCGGCACGCATTCCTTTGTGACAAGTCCTGAGATCGTGATTGCATATGCGTTAAGTGGAAAGTTGACCTTTAATCCGATGACCGATGAATTGGTGAACGACGCTGGAGAATCCCAGTTATTACTCCCTCCTACCGGAGAAGAATTGCCTGAAAATGGTTTTGATTGCGGTGTAGATGGGTATGTGCCCCCTTCAGTCAAAGGGGAGGCTGTAGAGATCGTTGTGAATCCCGCAAGCCGCAGGCTGCAATTGCTCGATCCTTTTTTGCCGTGGAATGGCAAAGATCTGGTCGATTTACAGATTTTGATCAAAGTAGAAGGCAAGTGCACCACAGATCATATCTCGCCGGCCGGCAAGTGGTTACAGTTCCGCGGTCATTTGGATAACATATCCAACAATATGCTAACCGGTGCGGTGAATGCCTGGAGAGAAGAGATAGGTAGAGGATTGAATGCGTTGTCAGGGATTATTGAGCCCCTGCCAAAAATTGCCCGTGAGTATAAAAAGCAGGGGCTAGATTGGGTAGTGATTGGAGATGAAAACTATGGGGAAGGCTCCTCAAGAGAACATGCGGCGATGGAGCCCCGTTATTTAGGTGGACGCGCGGTGATCGTAAAAAGCTTTGCGCGTATTCATGAATCCAATTTAAAGAAACAAGGCGTATTGGCATTGACTTTTGAGAACCCAGTCGATTACGAGAAGATTAAAGAAGGGGATCTCGTCTCTATTCTAGGATTAAAAACATTTGAGCCGGGCCAACCATTGACATTATCGATTAAACACGTCGATGGCACCGTTGAGAAGGCTTTGCTGGTGCATACCTATAATGAAAGCCAAATCAAGTGGTTTAAAGCGGGAAGCGCCCTCAATATGATTGCGCTGGAACATAACTGAAGAAAATGGTATGAATGTTTGTAACAGTTCACATACCCTCAATGCTGCTAAAAAATTAAACACAGAGGACGCAGAGGGCGCAGAGAAAAAAAAGAGAGAAAGAGAAAAGTATTTTTATAAGGAATGCATTTTCCTACAATTCGAATACAAAAAATTAAACGCAAAGATGCAGAGACTCAAAGATAAAATTTCTTTTTGTTGGAGTAATCCCTAAACCTTTTCTGCGTATAATTTTTTAGCAGTATTGAGGATATGTGAACTATTTTCCTATTTCCCGCTCTCTTTTTTTCTCTGTGCTCTCTGCGTCCTCTGCGTTTAATTTTTTTAACAATATTGAGGGTATGTGAACTGTTACGGATGTTTTTTCATAATTTTTTACTGACTTAAGGAAATATGCTTGGAATTTTTTTGGATATAGAATCTACAGGGCTCGATCCCTCACGTCATTGTGCTATCGATATTGCTTTTAAGATCATCGATCTTTGCTCAGGTGAGCTGAAGAGATCCTTTAATCAGCTAATCGAACCCACTAAGGAAAATTGGGAGAAAAGGGATCCAGTTAGCATGAAGATTAATGGATATTCATTTGAGTGCTTATTCGGCGCGAAAAATGCGAGACAAGTTGGCGAAGAAATTGTGAATATATTCACTGAAGAGGGGATTGAAAGGGGTAAGGCCGTTTTTATTTGCCAAAATCCCTCTTTTGACCGCACATTCTTTGCTCAGTTGGTCGGGATTCAAACACAAGAAAAGCTTCTCTGGCCCTATCATTGGCTGGATCTCGCTTCGATGTATTGGGCTTTACTTGTTCGTAAGCAATTGGAGAATGGATTGCCTATACCCGATCGGATTAGCCTCTCAAAAAATGATATCGCGCGCGCGTTCCATTTAGAAGTGGAGTCCGATCCTCATCGCGCAATAAATGGTGTCAACCATCTGATAGTATGCTATCAGGCTGTTTTGGGTGTCCAGTTTTCTGTTTCTGTATGAGTAGTAAACTCGGTCCTTTTTGACGATTAATCCAGCGGTGGTGCGAGCAGTTCCATTCGTTTCGATTTAGCGTGCCAAAATAGTTTAAGAGAGCATCTTCTTCATTCATACCCTCTGCATGTCCTGGATAGCAGGTAATGCTTAGGACACCCCCCTCGCAGAGCAACTTCTTGGCGTTTTCTAAGCTCAATAAAGTTGTTGTAGTCATCGTTGTGAGTTCTTTATTACCCTTTGGTAGATATCCTAGATTATAGACAATCAGGTGGGCGCTATTTGGGCTGATTTCAGCAGGGAATGAGGAGTGGCATTGCTGAAAAAACTTAACCCGGCTGTATTGCAAATGGGATAAATGCTTTTTAAGCAGCTCTTGTGTGCTACTAATGGCTTGGGGTTGAATGTCAAGCCCATACAACGATCCACTTTCATCTGTTAATCCCAACTGTGTCAGAATAAGGGTGTCGTGGCCATTGCCACAAGTCGCATCGATGATTAGAGAATCTGGTTGAATCAGTTGTTTCCAATAATGGTGCGCAAAGTCAAGATGAGAATGGAAGAGTGGGAAAGGCATGTTATCCTAGCTGTTGATGATGAGTGTATTAAGGGTTAAGATGCCTGTGATCATTCCTCGGACAGCGAATGAGGCAAAAACATATAGCCACAGGTGTTAACTCAATGTCGTTAAAGTAAAGAAATGACTAACCCAGGCCCGGATGGGCCGGCAGCTGTAAGCCCACTGTGAGCGATTAGCGAACTGTGGGTAAAGACAAAAGAAACCTGAGTCGCGGAGCGGCGGCACAATCTAGAATATTGATTTACAATCGGTTGTGTGAGTGCCGCCGCTCCGCGACTCAGGTTTCTTTTGTCTTTACCCACAGTTCGCTAATCGCTCACAGTGGGCTTACAGCTGCCGGCCCATCCGGGCCTATGTTGGTTTTTCTTTATTTTGACGATATTGCTTTGAAATCTAGCTTACGAAAGTTTCTTGTTTTCCTTCTGAAAACTAATAGAAAGCGCAAATGTACCCGTGTATCCAACAATTCTTGAGAGGATGTCTCCGAGTTCCCCATGGATTTTTTCGATAAGCGAATCCCTTGCTTGAGTAGGGATGTAAGGTAGCTCTGCTATGATCAGTAGTTTATCTTCCTGCAAGTCTATTTTGTGAATAATCTTCTGTTGCGGAAACGTTTTTTTCCAATAGGTGCTCAAGTATCTTTGGAAAATCGCTTTGTCTATAGTAATAGGAAAATCTTTAAGGGAAGTGATTTGATAATAGCGTTTAGAGTGCTCGACGAGGTTGGATAAAACAAGGCTTCCTATAACGAAAAGCCCTATCCCAATAAAAAAAATGGTCCAAGGATTGCCTATAAGCAAAACGATAAAGGCGATCTGTAAAGAATCGAACCAGGGGATAATCAGAGCAAAACTGCCCAATATAAGCAATAAAGTAGCGGCAATGAAAAGGATGATGCGAGAGAGCCAGCTGTACATAGGATTTTGTCTATTCTAGAGTTTACTATTAGAGTTAAAAATTATCGCTATACTCATCCTCATAACTAGAGCCCGACAGGTTCGCTTGAGGTGGTGTATTTAGTGCATCTAATGCCCGTTTTGCATTTTCAGGCGAGACAATGCTTTTGAAGACAACATGCACAGAGGCCACTTGTATCCCTGTTAGGCGAACAATTTCTTCCGTGACATTTGTTTGGATTTCCGCTGCCTTTTTAGCGATGGGAACGCCGTAGAAGATATTGATTTCGATTTTGATGTTAATCGATTGTTTGTTGTTGTCTTGTTCGCAATGGATGCCGCTAATGCGTTCCGTCTGACCCCTTGCAAGGAGTGAATCGATAAAATTGCCCTCTATCAATGCGATTCCCTCTATGCGTGAAAGGCATTTTAAGATGATTCCTTGAAAAACCTTATTTTCAATATCACAAATAAAAAGGGTTTCAGGGAGTTCAAACTCTTTAGTGTCGACTTTCTTTATGGATTTATCCGTCATCTCTAACTCTCAACTTTGAACGTTTAAAGGATGTCATTCGTCTAATTTTGCATTATAGCAGTAAAGAGCTCATTCCTTGTACTTTTTTTTTGCATTTGTGGTAAGATGAATATAAAGTGATCGATAATGAACGCGGCTTAAAATCGGAGAAATACTAAAAATGCAGTTATTTTTATTGATATGCCTATTTATTTTGCTCGGGGGAATCTCAGCTTATTTTGCCAAGGAAAGAGGGAGAGACCCACTGACATGGTTTGTGATCGGTGTGTGTTTTGGATTTATGGGATTGCTCTTGTTGTTTCTATTGCCCTCTTATGGGAAATCCGCAGTTGCTGCGGCTGCTGCCGCTACGGCAGCAAAAACAGAAGGACCCTCTCTCTCAAGCCAAAATGATGTGCATCGCCATGAGTACTGGGAAAAAGAGTGGTTTTATTTGGACGCGGACCATAAGCAACAAGGGCCTTACGCCTTTGATCGCTTCCAAGACCTCTGGGAAATCGGAAAGTTAAACAGCCGTTCTTTTGTCTGGTGTGAAAGTTTGAAGGAATGGCAAAAGATAGAAAAGCTGCCCGCTTTACTGGATTTATTGCCCCCCTTGGCCCAAAACTTCTCTCAGAATTAAAGGCTCCGCCTTTAATCACTTTGCTCACGAATCCAAAAGCGATGTTGGGCGATTGCTTTTATAAATTCTTTAGGCGACCCATTCATAATCACGCCCATTGAAGTCATCGCCTTTTCGGAAATCTTAGTGGATAACTTTTTGCCTGCATAGGTTTCCTTAAACAATTCTATCGCTTCGCCATCCAGTGCAATTGCTTTACAGTGTCTATAAGCCTCATCAATAAATTGCAGAGAGTCAGAGTCAGACGCAAGTGCTTTTATCCCCACCGCACCTCCAGGAATATAGACGGCATCAAACAAGACCGAAGAGGATGTTAAAAAGCTTTGGTCCACTTTCAATACGTCTCCAACCTTTCCTCCACCCTTACCTTTGACGGTGCCAAGTTTAGGGGCTATAATTTTTACAACAGCTCCTTCAGCGACTAAGGCCTTCTTCATGATAGTCACGGCATTTGCATCTATTCCATCTGCAGTCAAAATCGCGATTTGCCTTGTTTTGATCGAATTTTTGCATGTATTGGCCATACTCAAGGCTTCAGATTTTTTTATCGCTTGCTTGACTGTTTTTGGTTGGCATTTTTTTGGATCCGCATCTGCACCATAACTACGATTCATGGGTTGTTCAGGTTTTTTCGGTACACTAACGCCAATGGCATCAGACACACGTGCGGCTAAGGTGGTATCTACAAGGCTTAACAGTCCTAGCATTCTTATTTTGATCTCTTCTCTTTCTACGTTTCCAAGCTCAAAACTTAATGCATTTACAATGTGATTTTGTTCGGGTTCTGACTGGCTGTGAAAAAATAGGGTCGCCTGGCTGAAATGATCGAAAAAGCTTGGACTTCTTCCTCTGATTTTTTTCGCATCAATTTTCTCAGCATAGGAAGCAAAACCACCTTCCATCATTTTAGCTTGGAAGGGGCATCCGTTTGCTAGTGTATTGGGATCATAAGCGACCTGACCTCTGTTGATGGTTTGTCGCATATGTCCATCGCGTTGGTTGTTATGCACAGGGGATATGGGGCGGTTGATGGGGATTTCCTGAAAGTTCGGACTACCTAAACGCGAGAGTTGTGTATCTGTATAAGAAAATAATCGACCTTGCAATAAGGGATCATTCGTAAAATCAATTCCGGAAACAATATGACCAGGATGGAAGGCAACCTGCTCTGTTTCTGCAAAAAAGTTATCCGGATTGCGATTAAGAGTCATTTTCCCGATAGGCAGGACGGGGACTAACTCTTCAGGAACTAATTTTGTTGGATCAAGCAAATCGAAATCAAATTTATGTTCATCCTCTTCAGGGATGATTTGGACTCCAAATTCCCATTCAGGGAAGGCGCCGCTTTCGATCGCTTCAAAGAGATCTAGGCGATGGAAGTCTGAATTTTTTCCTGAGATCTTTTGTGCTTCATCCCAGACCACCGAATGCACGCCAAGAAGGGGTTTCCAGTGGAATTTTACGAATACAGATTTTCCCTGATCATTGATGAAGCGGAAGGTGTGAATCCCAAATCCCTCCATCATTCTCAAGCTTCTTGGGATCGCTCGATCGCTCATTACCCACATAATCATATGCATGCTTTCTGGCATGACTGAAATAAAATCCCAAAACGTATCATGAGCTGAGGCAGCCTGCGGAATTTCATTATGGGGTTCCGGTTTAACCGCATGGATTAAATCGGGAAACTTCATCGCATCTTGGATAAAAAAGACCGGGATATTATTCCCTACCAGATCGAAATTGCCCTCTTCCGTATAAAACTTAACGGCAAAACCGCGCGCATCCCGTGCAAGATCTGAAGATCCGCGTGATCCAGCCACCGTTGAAAATCGGACAAACACCGGTGTTTGCACGGAAGTGTCATTTAAGAACTTAGCTTTTGTATATTTATTTAAGGGCTTATAAAGCTGAAAAACGCCATGAGCAGCCGATCCACGCGCATGCACGATGCGTTCAGGGATTCTTTCGTGATCGAAATGCGTGATTTTTTCGCGAAGAATAAAATCTTCAAGAAGCGTTGCACCCCGTTCCCCAGCCTTAAGAGAGTTCTGATTGTCATTGATGCGAAGACCCTGATTAGTCGTAAGGAACTGTCCTGTACCCTCTTCAGTATGGATTGCAAGGTCAGATTTTTTCTTGTTTTTCGTTGCAGGTTTATCGCTTTTTGTGTGTGACATAACACCCCTGTTGATCATCATCGTTTATAAGAATACCGTTTTAAGCTTATGTAACTCACCTTACACAAAACAAGAAGGTAGCCAAGGCGTCTCGCCCTGTGCACCAGGGCGGGACGCCCTGGCTACCCTCTCAGGCTTCGCCTTGCCTTCAATCTCTTCTTCGCGACCTTCGCGTTAACGCAAAACAAGAAGGTAGCCAGGGCGTCTCGCCCTGTGCACCAGGGCGGGACGCCCTGGCTACCTTCTCAGGCTTCGCCTTGTCTTCAATCTCTTCTTCGCGACCTTCGCGTTAACGCAAAACAAGAAGGTAACCAGGGCGTCTCGCCCTGTGCACCAGGGCGAGACGCCCTGGCTACCCTCTCAGGCTTCGCCTTGCCTTCAATCTCTTCTTCGCGACCTTCGCGTTAACGCAAAACAAGAAGGTAGCCAGGGCGTCTCGCCCTGTGCACCAGGGCGAGACGCCCTGGCTACCTTCTTGTTTTGCGTAAGGTGGGTGAGTAATGCTACCTACTCTTCTGCCTTTAAAATCGCTGTAAAGAAAAAGGGCGATACAATATGTATCGCCCTTTTTCTTTACAAATCATGCTTGACTCCAAGAGGGTTGCACTAGAACTGCACACCAACTGAGAGGTTAACTCCGTACAAATTCAGATCGCCATTGCAACCTAATTTGTTGTAGTCGAAATAGGCGTGCTGCTCTAAGCCCAATTGAAGGAGTACAGGCATTTCACAACCAAATGCATAGCGTATTCCTAAGCCTGCATCATAACCGGTTAAGACGCTGCAACCCTTGCTATGTGAATGACAATTATTTGTGACTAAAGTGAAAAGATCGGTATCATTAAAATGGGTTTTAAATTCACCGAATAGAACATTTCCAGCAAGGTTACCGTAGACGCTAAATCCGCACCCAAGATCAAAATCGCCTTCAAAACCTAAAAGAGGACCGGCACCCCAGAAATTTTCATGATCTTTCTTGGTGGATATCACAGTACTGACTGCACCGGTTGAAGTCGTTGTGATGGTCGCTTCTAAATGTGAGGAGATTGTTTGATCAATGCGTGCATAGCGCGCCCCGAAAAACGGTTTGAAACTGAACCCGTTGCAATAGTCTATTTTATAAGCAATTACAGCATCCAGTTCATTAAATTTCAACTTCCAGTGGGCGTGGTTTTCCCCATCATGTCCTTTAGCTGTCTCATTGAAATGGGTCCAATAAATGGCAGGATTCCAGCAACCGGAATCATAGCCATATCCCGCACCTAAGCGGAAACCTGCATTCCAATTAAAATCAATATCGTCATCCGATTCCGTGATATCGGTAATCGTTCTTCCGCTTACAGGCGTAATAGCGATTTCCGTCGTGCCAAAATCACACCCGAAACCATCCTCACAGGCTCTTAAATACAGTAGGTCAGCACTGACCCAATATTCTTCGCAGCAAGTGTCGCTGCTGCAGCATGGAACGGCTGCAGGACAGCACGGATCGGCATAGATATTACTTACGCAAATCACCAAGGCAGTGATCAACGAAGCGTATTTTGTTCTGAGGACATTTGTCATTTTAACTTCCTTGTGTGAATTGTTTAGTTTTAAAACTACTGGATTTGCGTGATCAAAAGATGTGCGGAAACGGCAGTTGCCCCGCCAGCATCTGGGGTAATCGTTAACGCCGTGCTGTTCGCTACAGGATTATCAATTGAGAGTGCTGAATTAGATGTCACTGTAGTCACAAGGCTCATCCCCACAATTTGACTTGTGCCGGTAGCTCGCCCTACGACTGTATAGGGGAGTTCTCCCCCATTAATATTGATGACCAGCTGTCCCGGTTCAGTTACACTCACTTGGAATAGTACTTCATATGTGCCAATGGCAGCTAAATTGAATGTTGAAGCACTAGTACGAGTGATATTAGTTCCGATATTAGGTCCATCCTGAGGGAACTGCACAGCGGCACCACCTGCAACGGTTGTTGTGTTGTCACCTGGCATTAAAGCAAAAAAATCAGCAGAAGCAATTATCCCACCGGTCCCTGTTGATCCTGTTGCTCCGGTCGCTCCGGTTGATCCTGTTGCTCCGGTCGCTCCGGTTGCACCGGTCGCTCCTCCGGCTGATCCTGTTGCTCCCGTTGGTCCTATTGCTCCAGTCGCGCCGGTTGGTCCAGTGGCGCCAACTGCACCTTCGGCAAGGATAGCTTGTCCTCTTCCACAACCATCGCAACTACCCTGAAGAGTGCAATGATTATTCAAAAAACAGATTGTTAGTAAAAAAGTAAGCGTACGAATGATCATAAAGTGTCCTCTCTATATCCTGTTTATTTAGCCCTATAAGATTCTCATTTAAGCATATGCTAAAACACACAAGTGAGCGTTCTCTAAACGACACCTGATATTATGCATATAAAAAATATAAAGTATGAAAAACGATATATTAAATCAAGTGTAATTTAAATTTTTGTTTATTTTTTTTCTGCAGCCAACGGCATCGGTGCGTGTAATGGCGGAGCTTCAGTAGCCCAAACTTCAGCTCAAAGTCGAGGCTACAAAGGCTTCGCCTTTTACGCGCTGAAAAGTTATAGCTTATTTTTTTGCAAAAAAAAAGCGAAGCGTCTTTTGACGTGCAATCACTTTGTGACTGCACGTCAAAAGACGCTTCGCTTTTCAAGCTTGATTGAGGCTAACTCAGCCTAACTAAGCTCAATGAAGTCTAACGGAATGTCTACCAGCTGGATTTTGTGATGCCAGGGATCAGTCCAATCAAAGCCATTTCTCTAAAGCATAGGCGAGAAAGCTTGAATTTTCTGAGGAATCCACGGGCACGTCCAGTTAGTTGGCAGCGATTGCGTAAACGAACGGGCGAGGAGTCGCGAGGCATCTTATTCAATGCCAGGCGTGCATCATGACGCTCTTCTTCACTCAGGTGGATATTAGCAGCCTTTTCTTTAAGTTCTTGGCGCTTAGTCCACTTAAGTTTTACAAGTCGTTCACGACGTTTTTGTTTTTCAATAGATGACGTTTTAGCCATACGTTTCCTTATTTGCTATTTTTTACGAGCTGGACCTTTTTGCCGTTGTTTACGGTTTGGGTCTTTCTTATTAACGACATAAAGGCGACCAGACCTTCTTACAAGGACATCGCCTTTGGATGGGTCCGCTTTTACCGATGCGTTTACTTTCATAAGTATTTCCTGTTTGATTACACGTTTTGCGAAACAATTAAGCACCGTTATAATTCAATGGCGAATTTTTTTCAATGCTTTTTTTTTGGGACCCTTTGCGCGACTCACCTTGTGTAAAATTTATTTAACGCGAAGGTCTCGAAGTGGGCGAAGAAAACGTGAAGATGGATTGGGGTTTGGATTGACGCTATTGGTTTAATTTCGTCCGGCCTTCTGTCGCCGCATTCGCGGCTAATTCTCATTTGAATTCAACCCCAGGTTTACACCTGGGGCTATATGCTGTTGCCGCATTCGCGGCTTTTTTAGTTAATCAATTTTGACTTTTGATACTATTCAAACCGCGATAGCGGTGATGGCATATAGCCCCAGGTGTAAACCTGGGGTTGAATTCAAATGAGAATTAGCCGCGAATGCGGCGACAGAAGGTCGGACGAAATTAAATCAATCCAGACCCCAATCCATCTTCGCGTTTTCTTCGCCTTCTTCGTGACCTTCGCGTTAAATAAGTTTTTCGTAAGGTGAATGCATAAGCAAAGCAAACTTTTGAGCTTGCTTTTATTAGGATGGTTTTGTATCCTTCTGTCATAGTTTTAGCTAAAACCTCACTTTATGCACTGGGAGTGGTATTTGGGCTGAAGCGAAAGCTCCCGCGGTTAAGGGATTGCAAGAGGGGTAATATCGGAGTTGATATAACCCCTCTTGCAATCCCTTAACCCCGGGGCTTTGGCTCAGCCCAAATGCCACTCCCAGTGCATAAAGGAGGTAAGAACCTAGAAAACACCATTTCTAGGTTGAAATGTATAACCTTTAAGGAAGAAAAAGTGAAACGTACCTATCAACCAAGTAAGCGTTGCCGTAAGTCAGAACATGGATTTCGCAAAAGAATGAGTACTGCAGATGGACGCAAAATTATTAATCGCCGTCGTCGTCAAGGTCGTAAAGCTCTCACAAGAGTGTAGGGAATAGCGGTTAGCTTGAATACCAATTATAAATTCCCAAAGTCGATACGCTTGCTTAAGCGCTATCAGTTTAAACAGATGGCGCATACTGGCAATGGCCGGATTGGCCGCTGGGTTATTGTAGATGTGCGAAAAACAGGCGCATCGCTAACCCGATTGGGAATTACCGTATCTAAACGATATGGAAAATCGCATGAGCGGAATCGCTTTAAGCGCCTTGTGCGCGAAGCGTTTCGCTTGTGTTGTGCTCAACTTCCTTCTGGCTACGACATTAACGTCAAACCGCGCAGTGCGGCCCATAAAGCGCATATGCCGGATATTCAAACTGAGCTGTTACAGCTTCTTTCGTCTTTGCCCACACTCTAGGTGTGCCCATGAGTCACTCTTCACTTTTTGAAGGCCTAAATTCTCCGCAACACCTGGCTGTCAAAACGGTCAACGGACGCGTCCTGATTTTAGCTGGTGCTGGTAGTGGTAAAACACGTGTCTTGACTCTGCGCATGGCGCACCTTGTCAAAGATCACGGCATCTCTCCAAAGGCTATTTTAGGGTTAACGTTCACCAATAAGGCTGCGGCTGAAATGCGTCACCGGATGTCCGCTTTAATGGATGCCAAAGCGGCTAAACAAGTTACTCTGTGCACCTTTCATAGCTTCTGCATGCAGATTTTACGCGAAGAGGTGCATCATTTGGGATACACGACTCAATTCAGCTTATACGATGAAAAAGATGTGCAGCGGCTGGTCTCCTTGATTGCACGTGATTTATTGGAATGCGAAAAGGAGCTGCCTTCTTTATCGGCGACAACCGCTGCGATCACAAGCGCGCGCAATAAAGGGCTCAAACCTGAAGAAATTCAGGGTACGGGCTCTAAGTGGCACGATCAGTTTACTCAGGATATTTATCGCCGCTTGCAAGATAGCATGCGCGCGTATAACGCCGTCGATTTCGATCATTTACTTGGTCTGACAGTGGAGCTATTTGAGCGCCATCCGGTAGTCTTGGATAAATATCAAGAACGGTATCGTTACATCATGATCGACGAATACCAAGACACCAATCCGATTCAGTACCGCTTGGCCTCTTTGTTGTCTGCAAAATATGGCAATCTATGCGTGGTTGGCGATGATGATCAATCCATTTATGGATGGCGTGGAGCCGAGGTAAAGAATATCTTGGGGTTTGCACAGGCGACGGTGATCAAGCTCGAGCAAAATTATCGCTCGACCAACAGTATCTTAAAAGCCGCTAATGAGGTGATTGGCCACAACCAAGAGCGCTACTCAAAAGTGTTGTGGAGTGATCGGGGACCAGGCGATCTAATTGAAGTTTTTCATGCGCCGAATGAGGTGGATGAAGCGCAGGCTGTGGTGTATCGCCTTGCGAAGCTAAAGGAATCTCAGGGACTGCGATGGCGAGATATCGCCATTTTGTACCGCTCCAATGCCCTTTCGCGTCAAATAGAATTAGCACTCATGAAATACACCTGGTGGAATGGGGAGAAGCATGTCAGTGGGATTCCCTATCACGTCCATGGCGGAGTAGAATTCTATGAGCGGCGTGAGGTAAAAGATTTAGCCGCTTATTTAAAAATCATTGTGAACCCATTGGATCAAGAAGCGATCTTGCGCGTGATCAATCAGCCTAGACGAGGGGTTGGCGAAGCCTCTTTGGATCTGTTGACAGCCTTTAATCGCTCGAAACGCCTCCCACTATGGGAAGTGTTAAAGGGGGTGGCGATGACGATGAATGAACCCTCTTCCCTATTTTCTGAGCTTAAGGGTCAAATCCAGACCAAATGTCTGCAGGGGATTCGCGAATTTGTCTCCATTGTTGAAGAGGCTAAAGCGCGCTTTGCAACAGGTTCATTGAAAGAGAATTTGGATTGGTTGGTGTTGCGTATGAATTACCAGCAGGCCATTCATGAAGAGGTGAAAAGCGATCAGATGCGTGGTTTTAAGTGGGAGAACGTTCAGGAATTCATCTCCGCCATCGCGGAATACGAAGAAAATGTGTGGCGCAATGCCGAAGAGGGGATAAACGCCACCCCATCTCTGCATCAATTTGTTTCAGCGCTTCCTTTGGAGACGAATTGGGATAAGTCTAGCCAAAAGAACCTTCAGGAAGATAACGTGCATTTAATGACCATTCACAGTGCTAAAGGGTTGGAATTTCCAGCTTGTTTTCTTGTTGGAGTCGAGGATCACTTGATGCCGCACGAAAAAAGCATGATGGAGACCGGTATTGAGGAAGAGAGACGCCTCATGTATGTTGCGATCACCCGAGCTATGAAACATTTAGTAATCAGTATGGCGCGGCGACGCAAACGCATGGGGACAGATTACCCAAGTCTCCCTTCGCGCTTTTTATCGGAGATCTCCAAAGAGGTCCTGAAAATCACAAAATGGGACGACATTGTCTGAAAAATTAAACGCAGAGGGCGCAGAGGGCGCAGAGGGGCAGAGATAGGGCGGAGTCTGTGTAGTCTCATCTTCCGATAAAAATTAAACGCAAAGGCGCAAAGACGCAGAGATTAGGGTTAGGTTTTGCACCATACAATATCCTAAAATAATAAAAAACAAATAGACAGTGGTTGTGGGGGCAAAGGTCACAGCTTATCTTTGCGCCTTTGCGTTTAATTTTTATCGGAAGATGAGACTACACAGACTCCGTCCTATCTCTGCCCCTCTGCGCCCTCTGCGTTTAATTTTTTATGGGGATCAGAACTGCTGCGCGTTTTCTTCGCGCTCTTCGCGTTAAATAAATTGTGCGTAAAGAGAGTAAGTGGATTAAACGGGGTGGCTAGGCGGTGATGTACTCGGCAAAAGAGAGCTGATGTTCTGTATCGCGAGGGAGATTTCAGGTTGGACATTGGCCGGTGCGGCTTCGTAAGAGGATTTAGCGTATTCTAAGGCTTCGGGGATTTTATTGTTGTCGAGAAAGACTTGTGAGATGATCATCTGGAGGCGCCATAAATTTTCTTTGTCTTCTGCGCCAAATTTGTGGATATATTGTTCGAGTGGGGCTACGATGAGTTCGGCTGAATAATGTTCGCGCTCCGTCTCTTCACAACAGGCCTGAAAGTCAATAACGGCCAGTTGATAATGCGTGAGTTGGGCGTTATTGGGGTCTGAGGTGAGAAGCTGTTGCCTTAAGGCGACAGCTTCATCGTGATGGATCAATCCTTCGTCAGCTAAAAAGTGATAGCGTTCGATTAAAAAAAAATGGCGCTGATCCGATTGCATCCCCTCTTTGACAATTCTGTTGGCATCATTGAGTTGATCAATTTCCAGCGCTTTACTATAAAGGGTTTTAAGTTCTGCTCCGGAGAGGGAATGTTGATTCAATGATTGCAATTTCTGTCTGTAGGACATATAATCGTTAACCATCTTGAATAAGCTGGCTGCATATGCTGTTCCTCCTCCTGGTTGATACCCGATTGTGCCAATTTTTTGCTGCTGAGCATCGAGAAGTACTAAGGTCGGAAAACCGCGCACATCGTATTTCTTCTGAAGCTCTTTATTTTGGGCGCTGATTTGCGAAGGGAGAGAGGTATACATCGGGAAATCGACCTTTAAAAAGATGAAACGGTCTTTGGTCGCACTGATAAAATCAGAGGTATTTAGGGCTTCTTGTTCTAGTTTAGTGCACCAGCTGCACCAATCGGAACCCGTGAAAAATAGGATAAGGGGTTTAGATGAGGAGCGCGATTGATTGATCGCCTCTTCATAATTAGTCATCCATTGGATGTGACCGCTTTGGCTTTCGCCGGCAGTTGCTTGAGTCGCTGTAAAAAAGCTTAAGCATTGACAGAGCACGGCGCATAAAACAGTGAGTGATCTCATATGTGAATTCCTCTCGTTTTTAATTTAAGGGCTTCAATTGTGTAGGCTCAAAACGTATATTAACCAAATCGATTGAAATCATGCAACCACTTCCTCCAACTTATATCGTGCGTCACCGCAAAGAAAATTTGAAAAAGTGTAGTTTAAGGGGTTTGGAATCCAGGTCGGACTTTCGTTTTTTTTCGTATCCGAGACCTGAATTGCCCGATTTAACTGGCTATATTTTGCTAGCCGTCGAGGCTCCTCCTTTGACGATTGAAGACACTTCGCGCGGCTTATTTTTGCTCGATGCGACGTGGCGCTATGCAGCCAAAATGCTAGAGGACGTCGGGACCCTTCCCGGCTTGGAGCAGCGCTCCATTCCTCCAGGTTTTGTGACAGCCTATCCGCGACGCCAGGATGATTGCCCTGATCCGGAAAGGGGATTAGCCTCCATCGAAGCGCTCTATATCGCCTACCACGTTCTAGGCAGAGACACCACCGGATTGTTGGACGACTATTACTGGCGCGAGCTTTTTTTAGAGCGCAACCACCATCTGTGGTAGAGACGATTGCAGAAATCGCAATAAGCCGAAGGCTTTGAATGCGAAGCATTTTTGGAGCATCCAAGTAACCGGTTACCCATATCAATGAGAAGCTGGATTTATGTTTGAATTGACAATGCTCGTTGTCAATCCA
>Ga0207102_1051_pt1 | contig 20963 bp, 18 predicted proteins | sample Alteio_BWMinHeat_80_FD_153573 | JGI IMG/M metagenome (GOLD analysis project Ga0207102, IMG submission 153573) | Enriched cells from forest soil in Barre Woods Harvard Forest LTER site, Petersham, Massachusetts, United States -... | ecosystem: Environmental > Terrestrial > Soil > Temperate forest >... | reverse complement strand
ATAATAAACGATTGTACACTACCAGTATTGGGAGTTGATGCAAAATAGTGCGCATTGAACTCACTACTGGCCGAAAGACTGGTAATGTTTACCTGCCTTTCAACCGTTCCATTGCCCAATGGAAAGGCAAAAGCGGTATTGCCGAATTTTTTAACCCATCCGTTTACATGTGCGGTATTGCCATCGCCGGTATAGGAAGCACCGGCTTCGTAAATAAGATAATTGGGCGTGACAGAAGAAGTAATAATACCATTTACAAAAGTATGGGCGCCGCTTATATCGAGGTTGCTGTTTAGTACTATGCCTGCACTGTTGTTGGTGGTTAAGTTAAACGTTTTAAAAGGCTGCGCGCCGCCAATAGATTGCGAGGCTGTTCCCGTAAGCAGCAACATGCCCGTACCTACCGCCATGCCCGACTGGCCATTGCTGATATTTTGCCGAACATACAGCTGTCCGTTATTGGTTAATGCCGAACCCGATGCATTGGTTAAAGTACCGTTGATGTATAAAATATCGGTGCCCGATGAAATGTATACAATGCCGGTATTTCCCAAATCGCCCTGCGCTTTTGCGCTCAAAGCCATTAGAACACCTATTATTAAACATAAAATATTACGTTTCATACCTGGTAATTTTTGAGTACACAATCATTGTTTCACGGGCTGCTCCATGCTATCCAGCTCTTTTTTAAGACTGGCCAGCCGTTGTTGTTGCTGTTGCAGCAGGTTTATCAATACAGGGACCAGCATGGAATAATCTAGTCCCAGGTATTCCTTGCTTTCATTGCCCACTACCGCTTCGGGTATGGCTTTTTGCACCTCCTGGGCAATCAACCCTATTTTGTGGTTCCCTGCCGGGTATTGTTTCCAATAATATTGAACAGCGTTTAACTGTGACAATAGCTGCATATTGCAAACCAATGGCTGGATGGAAGTTTTTAACCGAGCATCAGATGTTTGGATAGCCCCATTGACAGCCCATACCGCACTCCAGGTAGCGCCGCTTTTGCCCACCGTGTAACTATTATCGCTTGCGGGAGATACAATGCCACCCACTGTTAATTTATCGCTGGCGCCGGGTGTGGCGCCCACGCCCACATTACCGGCAGCCGTAATACGCATTCTTTCATTGGTGGTAGCATATCCATTGGTAAAAAATACCAGGTCGTACCCGGCTGAGCCATTACCCATTACAAAATCGGCCCCGGTACAATATAAATAAGCAATGTTAATACCTGAAAGAATGGGATAGGTAGTATTGCTATAGCCGCCCGAGTTAATACCCAGATCAATAAAATTAGTCGATTCGTCGCCGTTATCGGCGGTGGCTACAATATCCGAACTGGCATTAGAGCTGCCGGAGAGATTGCGAATGTTTAACTGTAAATAATTATCAATACTTCCTTTGCCGCTGATTACGTTGTAGGAAGTAGTGGCGCCTGCATCTACCAGCAGTCTTTCGGGATTGGTGCTGTTAAAAGAAGTGGCGCCAATAGCGGCATTTCCATCGGAATTAATACGCATGCGTTCGCTGCCACTGGTCGAAAAACGCAGGTCGGTTAAGTTGTTAGTACCATCTCCTATATAATATCCATCCAACCCCGAGCCATCGTTCCTGGTTACACTGCCATTATATCGGGGTACAAAACGATACTGGGCTATAAGATCGCCATTTTGCAGATCGAGCGGTGAAGCCACCGTACCCCTGTGTTTTCTTAAGTAAATACCTGCTGTAATGGTAGTGCCGTAATCGGTAAATTCATATTCGTTGCCCACATCGTCATTATCATTCACCAGGTGCAACCTGGCGGTGGGCGTAGTAGTTCCTATGCCCCAAAAGCCACCGGTTGATGCACGCATTCTTTCAATATTATTTGTCATAAAGGCCATATCCATATTGGTAATTGTACCCAGGTATTTTAAACTGCCCAGGGTATTACCCCCTTCGTACCAGCCGCCGCCCAGTGTTGATGATTTACGCACGGGTGTGTTTTCACTCATCACCTGCCAGTTGGCGCCATCGCTCACTATTTTTGTTACTTCATAGGGTTCGCCCAGGGCAGCACTGGTAAATCCGCCAATGGTTTGCGAACCAAATGGCTGTATGGTTACCAGCGGTACGGGCGAGGTGGTGCTGGCATTTTTTATCCAGTAAATGCGCCCACGGCATAAGGTAGCATCGGGCAGCGTTAAGGTAGCCGCAGCCGTTCCTGTAAATACAAATGTTTGCTGGTTTATATCGGCCGTAGTATTAGTAGTAAATACCTGTGGGTTAATGGCCAGCCCTCCCCTTACATCGAGCATGGAATTGGGACTGGCGGTGCCAAAACCAATCTGGGCCATAGCAGGACAGGCAGCCAGTATACAAAGCAGACAGCTTTGAAAAAAATGTCTCATAACAAACCGCTTTAATTTTTTTGATAAATTAATTACCTGCAGTGGTGATGAATTTCTTCTTCAAATCGCTTATACGGCTTTCTATCGTATCTATCTGCTGCTGCTGTTCTTTAATGGCATTAATAAGCACCGGAACCAACTCGGCATAGTTCATACCCAACACACCGCTTTGCTCACTGCCCGATACTACTTCGGGAATAACCAGTTGCACTTCCTGCGCCAGCAGACCCAGTTTACGGGCCCCATTCACATTATCTTTCCACCTGTACGATACAGGCCGCAGTTGTAACACTTCCTTTAACCCATATTGCAGTGGTTCAATGCCTGTTTTTAACCGTGCATCGGAGGTTTGAATTACGCCGTTGGTAGCCCATACCGCACTCCAGCGGGCGCCGCTTTTGCCAAGGGTATAGGTGTTATCGGCCGAAGGAACAACAGTCCCTGCTACTGTTAGCTTATCGCCCGGCGAAGTAGTTCCTATGCCCGCGTTGCCGGTGCTGGTAATACGCAGCTTTTCATCGGTAGTATTAAACCCGTTTGTAAAAAACAACAGGTTGCGGCCCGAGGAGGAATTGCCTATCACAAAATCGCGGCCGGTAGCATACAGGTAAGCGGTATTAACACCGCCCAGTATGGGATAAGTGGCAGTAGCCACACTGGCATAGGCGCTTGAGTTAATACCCATATCAATAAAATTGGCCGATTCTGTAGAATTGTTCGAGGAGGCCACTACATCTGAGCTGGCATTGGCAGTAGCAGAACGGTTTTGAATATTCAGCTGCAGATAGTTGTTGATGGTGCCGCGGCCGCTGATCACATTATAGGAAGTAGTGGCACCTGCATCCACCAACAGCTTTTCGGGATTGGTGCCATCCCATGCCTGGGCGCCAACGGCTGCGTTACCGGTTTCGTTTAACCGCATTCTTTCGGTACCAGTGGTCACAAAGTGAAGGTCGGTTAAGTTCGTGGTGCCATCTCCTTTATAATACGCTTCCATGCCCGAGCCATTGGTATAGGTGATAGCGCCATTATACCGGGGAATAAAACGCAGCCAGCCTATTTGGTCGCCATTTTGCAGGTTGGCCGGCGAAGCGGCCGTACCTCTTGATTTGGTGAGGTACATGCCCTGCGTGGTGCCTGAACCGTAATCGTCAAACACATAATCATCGCCCAGCTCAAGGGCTTCGTTTACCGTTTGCAGCCGGCCTACCGGCGCGGTTGTATTAACGCCCACATAGCCACCTGTAGTAATGCGCATTTTTTCGCTGTTGTTGGCTATAATAGGCAGATCGTAATTGTTTTGTGTACCCAATGCTTTTACGGCGCTTACCTGATTGCCGCCCTGCAGCCAGGCACCGCCGGTAGTGCTGGTACTGGGAATGGCCACGTCCTGGTTCATTACATACCAGTTGGCGCCATTGCTTATTACCCGTATTACTTCATTGGCTTCATCCAGCGTCCAGGAATTATTGCCATCAATGGTTTGGGAAGATGTAGTACTTACTGTAAGTACAGGTGTGGGGCTGGTAGTGCTGGCATTTTTTATCCAGTATTCCCGGCCGGTAATACCTACTGCAGTAGGCAATGCAACAGAAGTGGCAGCTGTTCCCGTAAAAACAACCATATTATCGGTGCCGGTAATGGTAGTAGTGGTTGTAAAGGAACGGTAGTTGGTAGACATTGACCCCCGCACATCGAGCATGGAGTTGGGTGTGGTGGTGCCAATACCCACCTGGGCTAAAGCAGCTACGCTACAGGCGCAACTGATTGATAGTAGCATAAAAAATCGGTTCATACAATAAACTTTTAGGTTACCTACAACTGGTAGGGAAAAGAAATGGGTTGCTATAACAGTATGCTACAATAGCCGGTAACCTGAAAGGAATTTTATGCTACTAATACCAGAGAGATTAAAACAGAGTGCTCATTGAAAATGCAGGGAATCTGTGCATCGTATTTAAAAATAATGTATTGCATTGGATTTGTAAAAATTTTTTATCCATTGTTGTAGCCAATACACCACAGTGCTGGTATAATTTCTGAAGTAATGGGTATATAAAACCTGTAAAAATGAAAAAGCCTGTAGAAAAGAAAGATACACCCAATAAACAGGAAGTACAGGAAGAGCACCCCTCTGTTAAACAGGGAAAAGCGGCTATTATGGCCGCCCGGTTAGCCAATCCCGAGCCATTGGAAGTAATGGAAAAGAAGGAACGGGAAGATGCGGAAAAATGGAGAAACGAAGGATAATGTTATTTCTTCTAAACAATAAAAAATCAAATTATTATGGCAGGAAATTATCACCAGTACAAAACCTGTATTGAAGCCTGTTTGCGGTGTGCGGCTATCTGTAACCATTGCGCCAGTTCGTGTACACAGGAACACGATGTACAAATGATGGCCAGGTGCATTCAGTTGGATATGGAATGTGCTGCCCTATGTTATTCGGCTGCCCAGCTAATGAGTTTAGGCAGCAGCCATGCCGAAGAAATTTGCAGAATTTGCGCCCAGATTTGTGATGAGTGTGGGAATGAATGTGCCCAACACAACAATGAGCATTGCCGCGAATGTGCGGAAATCTGTCACCAATGTGCTGAAGAATGCAGAAGTATGAGCGGTGTGGCAGCGTAATGAAAAATGCAGGCGTGGGGCCTGCATTTTTTTATTTCTTTATGAAAGGAAGCAATTTACTTAATCCGGTCAAACCCTTCTTCCGAACGATAACCGCGGGTCACATCGTTAATTTCTCCTTTATCAAGCATTTCCTGTAATTGTTTTTTTGTAAAAACCAGTTCTTCGCCCGATACAAAAAAATCATCGCCATTAAACTGACTTACATAACTATTATAGACCAGGTTATTATGCCAGGCAAAGACCGTATCGCCTTTTATCTGGGTCAGTCGCAGAAAAAAATATCCGGTGGTTTCTTTTTTATCTCTTCTAATAGCGTACACATCCCCTACTTTGGGCCTGGCAACCAAAATAGCTTTTTCTTTTTGTGTACCTATATTATCAATCACCAACCATGCTATTAATACTCCAATAAGTATTAAACCAGTATAAAAATATATCGGTGTTCGGGCGTCCTTTTCATACAATTTTACTTTTTCCCTAACCCATACCCGCTCACCGCAATGACTGCAACGCGAATAAACTTCTTTGAGGCCGTTTGGAAAAATAGGTATAAAAAAAATATGGAAATACGCTCTAAATACAACTACGTCTACACCAAAAGAGCCACAAGTGCCGCAATGCTGGTGTTCATCAACATTAAATTTTATTTTTACTTTTCTTTTGCCGTAAATAAAAAACATTGCTTAAGGTTTAACTTTCCGGCCCAAAATAAGGTGTAATGGCGGTAGATAAAAGGCCCGGGAATACAAAAATGCAGACAGCATAAAACAGGAATGTGGCCGGCCTTATGTATCAGCTTACCCATTCCGCCCAATAAGTCATTAACTTTCAAAAAATGGCAAAAAATTTTTTGAAGTAATCCCAAAACGGCTATCTTTGCAATCCCAAAAACGAAGTAGCTATCTGGCAACTACGTTTGAAGGAATAAGGATCGGTAGTTCAGTTGGTTAGAATGCCGCCCTGTCACGGCGGAGGTCGCGGGTTCGAGTCCCGTCCGGTCCGCAAAAAAGGTTTCCTGATGCATCGGGAGACCTTTTTTCGTTTTACTCCACTTTACTATTAACCGGTTGATTTTCGGATCAAGTTCAAAAGTTGGAATCATGTAGTCTATCTCAAAAAGACTTTCGCCGCCATCATCGGCAACCCCGGGGACAACAATACATAAAAAAGAGGGCTAAGTAGAAACAAAGCCCTCTATATCACATGAGAAAATATACTGTGTGGATACTATCCAGAGGCAAAGCCTGGCTATTTGCCAAAAAGTTGTTCCAATTTAGCATCAATAACATCAGGGCTATCTCCCACAAAGCGGTCAATAACGTGGCCCTCTTTATCCAGGAGGATTTTTGTAGGGAAGGCCTCAATGGCATAGCCCTGCACAATATCGAAGTCCTTTATACCTTCCGCATTCAGAACCTGGACCCAGGTAAGACCATCTTCATTCACCGCCTGTTCCCATTTCTTCTTCATAGCCAAAATATCTCCCTGCAGTTCCTGGTCAACGCCGATGATCTCCAGACCTTTTTCTTTGTACTTAGCATATAGCGCTTTTAGATGCGGATGACTTTTACGACATGGATGACACCAGCTACCCCAAAAATCAATGAGAATATATTTTCCCCTGAAATCCGAAAGCTGTATCTGCTTTCCATTGATATCCATCCTTGTAAAATCAGGCGCTGTCTTGCCCGTCATTTGGTACGCTTTTCTTATCCGGTTTATACGATTGTCAATAAATTTTACCGTCGATAACTCCCGAACTTCCGGTGAAAGCTGGTTATACAGCGGTATTATCACCGTTGTATCCATCTCTCCCCTATAATTGTTATAAAGCAGGTTATTGAGCTGGTAAGCTCCTGCCGGAGAATTACGGTATTTTTTTATTATAGCCGGCATAACCTCCAGCTTCAGTCGCGTATTCAAAGAGTCTATCATTTTATCCGCGGCAGCCTGCTGCAGGCTGTCCTTCTGCTCCCGGTATTTGTTGGCTTCGGCAGACAGGGCGGCTATCTGTTTACGGTAAGGGCTAATTGCTACTTCGCTGGCGGCAAAATCGTCCGTAATGGCCGAACCGGTAAGGACAGCATCTTTCAATGTTTGCTTTCCCTTTACGCTAATGTTACCAGCCTGCAAGTATATTCTCAGGGAATTCTCCTGCCCGTCACTTCCCTTCCCAAAACCAGGTCCAGTATAAATCGTGGCAATCACGGGCTCTCCGATACTTCCTTCAAATACCGCCACTCCGTGCTGCAATTGCCGGCGTTCCGATACCTGCTTTTTTTGCAGCATATCATAGTAGAAGAGGCCGATCGAATCCTGCGCTGCCTCCATGGAAACTTTTACCGTAAAAGCACCGCCCCATTTCGTTTGCGCAAGCAAGGGGGTTTTGGCAGTCATCACAATGACTGCAAGGCTTACTATTTTCTTCATAAAGAAATTTATTGGATGAAAACTTAATATCCCGGGTTTTGTGACAGATTAGGATCATTGTCTCTTTCCGCCTGCGGAATAGGATATAAAACAGCCGTCGATTTCCATCCGGGCTTGGAAGCACCCAAAACAGCGTCGGCACGGTTGGTGCGTTTGAGATCATACCAGCGATGACCCAATTCGCAAAAGAGCTCTATTCTTCTCTCTTTCTCTACGGCCAACAACAGGTCGGCCTGTGTAGTGGCAGTAGTATTGGCAAGACCTGCCCTGTTGCGGATGATATTGATATCCGCCTGTGCCCCGCTGGTATTATTTTGATTTGCCCGGGCTTCTGCGCGGATCAGGTATTGCTCCGCCAGCCGCAAATACACATAGGCTTCTGCGTTGGTACCGGTGGTGGGGTTCATCAATTTATACTTATACGGATAGTACCAGGTAGTACCATTATATACTATGGAACGGACCCATGCGGTATAGCGCGCATCCCCCGGTTCGAAGGCATTCACAAGCCCGGTAGTAAGCGTCATCCATGGAGTTTTGGCTATCGTATAGTAATAAATGTACTGCCAGGCAAGGTTATTGTAACCCAGGTATGTCTGTACATTGGTGGCGCCGTTCATTTGAAAAATGGCTTCGGTATTGCTTTTCAGGAACACGTTGCCAATATTGGCCGTGGACTGCAGGCTAAATAAAGAAGATTTATTGATTACGGTAGAAGCCTGCGCTTCAGCATCACTCCAGCGGCCAAGATACAGATAGGTCCTGGCCAGTAAAGCAGTTGCTGCATACTTGTTTGGACGTATACGATCATTACTGGGAGAAGACCAGTAATCATCCCGCAATTTCGATTGCGCATCCTGGAGGTCGGCTATGATCTGAGCATATACGCTATCTTTCGATATCCTCGATGCATAAGTGGTATTGATCGCATCTGTTGATAAGATCAGGGGAACATCGCCATACAAATTAACAAGATAGAAGTAAGAAAAGGCCCGCATGAATTTCGATTCACCAATCGCCTGTCTTTGTATGGAATCTGTCAGGGATGTGCTATTGGCCTGTACGCCGTTGATAATAGAGTTAGCGATGTAAATGCCCTTGTATAGGCTGGTCCAGATGCCCAATGAAGCGCTGTTGGTTAGATCAATATTATTCAGGTAAAACGGATCATATGAGCTGTTGGTCGTGTAATAATGGGTCTCATCAGCCGAGTTTTCGGGACATACCGACAGATCTATCTGATAAGCCTGGTTGTTTGTTATATATGTCATGGTGTACAAGCCAGCCAAAGCAGAGATAACCGTATTATCCGATTTGAACAACGTCTGCGTGGTAAGCTGGTTATTGGGTGGAGGTACGTCGGCAAATTTCTTGCAACTGCCCAATGCGATCACTCCCAAAAGAAGCGCCGCGAACTGACAATATCTGGTATATTTAAAAAAAGAGGTCATAGTCTAATCTTGTTTTTAGAATGAACATTTAACGCCAAAAGTGATCGTGCGAAGCGGTGGAATATTAGATGCTGCAGATTCAGGATCGTATCCCGTAAACTTTGTAACTGTAAAAAGATTCTGCGCTCTTGCATAGATAATACAGGTACTCATCTTCAATTTTTTGACCCGCTCAGAAGGTATAGTATAAGAAAGAGATACATTCTTTAACCGGCCATAAGCTGCATTGCTGATAGTGGCGCTTGATTGCGCATACATATACCCTGCGATATAGGGTGATCCGGCACTGAAATCAAATTTTGTAGTGGCTATCTTTCCGTTGGTTTGGCGGAACAGATCCCAATAACCTGCGGACAGGTTTACAGGATTATACCCGGGGTAAGGGTATGTGGTGTATTGCGAGTTTTCAGCTCCGCGTACCATTCTTCTGCCCACGAACTGAACAAAGACATCGAGCTGCAGACCTTTGTAGCGGAATGTATTACTAAAACCACCGAAAAAGTCAGGGTCAGTTTTACCCACTGTTACATAATCACCTTTGCCGTAAGCACCTAAGCCGCTTTGGGGATAATTACTGATACCATCCTTATTCGCATCAAGAAATGTAGGTAGGGACGTGGTAGGGCTGATGCCTGTGTATTGATACAAATGAATAGAGCTCAGGGATTCTCCCACAATGCGGGTGCTGATGTAGGTCGTTTTTAATATATCGGGAAAGGATGCCAGTTTATTTTGCGGAAAGCTGATGTTGAACGAAGTATTCCAGGTAAAATTCTGGGTCTTTATATTTTGTGTACTCAACTCAAACTCGGGACCGCTGCTTTGTATCGTTGCGTTCATGTTGGCCGTATAAGAGCTAAAGCCGCTTAGATTGGCCAGTGGGTAGCTAACAAGAGGATTGGGTGTTTTACTGATAAACCAGGCTGCTGACAGGGCAATACGGTCTTTTAAGAAGCCCAGGTCGATGGCTGCTTCAAATTTTTTGTTTACCTCCCAGGTAAGTGCAGGGTTAGGGGCCAGGCTTGGGTAAAGCGCTACTACATTATCATAGGCATTTCCGCTGGTAGTGTACGTATCGTAAAACTGGTAGTTGCTGATCTGATCGTTGCCGGTTTTTCCATAGCTGCTGCGAAGCTTACCAAAGCTCAGCCAGGGGGCATTGTCTTTCACAAAAGACTCTTCAGAGAAAACCCATGCGCCGCCTACCGACCAGAATCCGCCCTTGCGCTTGTCTACCGCAAACTTGGAAGAGATATCCTCGCGGTAGCTGGTGTTCAGTATATATTTGTTTTTCCAGTTGTAGTTGAACCTGCCGAAAAATGAGCTGTATTTATAAGCTGAGTTGAAAGAAAGCAGATAATAATTGCCGCCCGAAGTAAAGTTTGTCAGCAGATAATCTGATGTAAAGTTACCCGCATAAATATAATACGGCTGATTGTAGGTGGAGCCCTGGAAAGTCCCTCCTGCCAGTAAGGTCATGCGACCCTCACTGATATTGCGGGTATATTCGGCCTGCGGCTCAAAGTTCCATGAGGTTGTATAGTTTTCCTGAAAATAAGAAGAAGGTTTGGTTCCGCCATAAGGGCTCAATGATTTCGTATAATTCAGGTTTTGCTGGTAAAGCATAGCGCGGTTATAGCTGCTGCTTACTTTCAGGTTCAGACCGGGAAGCGGACTATAACGCAGGGTAATGTTGCTTACCAGGTTATTGGTGTTGGCCGTGTACTTCACATAGGTATAGGAAAGTGGGTTTACATAAGGCAACAGGGATGAGTTAAACCAGTAAAGGTTTTTACCGGTGCTGTCATACAATGGCATATTGGGCGCCGTAGAATAGGCCGCACCGCCGACGTCTACTGTCTGGAAAGTACGGGCGGCACTGTTGTTTTGATCAAGGCCATAGTTCACATTTACATTGACACCAAACTTATGGTCCATCGACTGGTGGTTGACGGCAAGGTGGATGGCGCCGCGGCGATAATCATAATCCCCGGGTATAACCTGGCCTTCCTTATGATAGGTACCGCTGAGCAGGAAGTTTGTTTGCGCTGTTCCCCCGGATATAGATACAGAAGCATCTGTAGTATGTGCCGTGCCGCCAAACAATACTTTCTGCCAGTCCGTGGCTTTGGTAGTATCCCATACCAGCAGGTCGGGGGCGTTTGTGGTTGTTGGAGTGGCTCCCGCATTTGCAAAAGCAGTTCTGCGAACCTGAAGATATTGCGACAGCGACATTGTTTTCAAACGATGCAATTCAGGCACAGCGCTGATACCTGTACTTGCGTTTACTTCTATGCCGGTTTTTCCAACCTTACCCTTCTTGGTGGTAATAAGTATAACCCCATTGGCGCCCCTGCTGCCATAGATAGCCGTAGCATCGGCGTCTTTCAGAACACTGATATTTTCTATATCGAAGGGGTTCATCATATTCAATGGGCTGTTTCCATAAGCCGGGCTCATGTTGCGCGTTGTATTACCACCCGCCGTGTAGAGCGGTTCGGATATAAACGGAACACCATCTACTATGTATAGTGGATCTGTTCCCGATAAAAGCGAACCGGTAGCTCTGATATTGACGCTGACGCCTGCGCCCGGCTGTCCGGATGTCTGGGCAATCAGCACGCCGGGGATGCGTCCTTCCAGCGCCTGCAATACATTGGTAACAGGTTGTTTTTCTATTTCCTGGCTTGTTATGCTGGACACACTTCCGGTGCTCACTCTTTTGGTAGTCGAGCCATAGCCAATTACCACCATCTCATCCAATTTGTTATCTGAATGTTTCAAAACAATCATTAAAGCAGAAGCATCTTTTATTGTAAAGGATTGCGTCTCGTAGCCGATATAGGAAATTTCGAGAACGTCTCCAATGTTCACTTCCAGCTTAAACCGCCCATTGGCATCCGATGTTACTCCACGCTTAGTACCCTTTACTACCACATTAACACCAGCAAGTAGTTGGTTGTCCGGACCTCGAACGGTACCCGTGATTGGAGTCACTTGCTGCTCCGCGACAGATGGATTGGGAAAAGAGGAAGCAGGCTGGCCGGAAGACATAACCTGCGATTTACGGGAAAGGAATATGGTTTTGCCCCGTATAACGTATTTAAAGGGTTGATTTTTTAAAACCATGTCCAGGAAATCTGTAAGCGCCATATCAGCAACAGAAAACGATACCGGCCTGGCGTCAGCCAATTGATCCTTTTTACTGAAAACCACATAGCCAGTTTGTTTTTCGATGGCAGAAAACACCTGTTTCAGGCTAAGTTCCCTGCCCGAAAGCGTAATGTTTTGTGCCCACCCGGAAGCGTGCGCTGAAAAGATGGAAACTGTCAGCAGCAGAACAGTCAACTTCATGAATAACAGTGTTTTGGTGATGGTCCTGGAAAACCGGATCCTACATTTTTGTAGCTGGCCGGAAGACGCAGCTACGAATTGTCCGGGCATGGGAAACCTGGAACCAATAGCAGTTTTTTGCATAAATTCGCAAATGTTTGGTTGTTTAAAAAAGAGATTAAGCGCTCAATTTGGACCAACTGAACTATTTTCCGGAAGTGGTTCGAAGCACTTCCGGTTTTGTTTTTAAGCTGGCCCGGCTTTATATTAATTCATAAGTTTAGGGCATAACAATTCGTTTTCGGCAAGAAGTCCAATGTGGGCATTTAGCAACCCTTCCAGCTAAGGCAGAATAATCAGTTTTCTGCCCTCAAACTTATAATGAATACCAAACTCTTTAAATCCGTCCAGTAATTGATTAAGCGTCACATCTCTTGTAAGCTTCCCAACAAACTCACTGTTCCGCACATCTTTTTCATACACTACTTCTATATCATACCAGCGCTCAATCTGTTTCATGACCTCGTACAGGCTCGCTCCATCGAAATTGAACAATCCGTTTTTCCAGGCCATGGTCTTATCTATATCGGCATCGTTAATCACTTTTATTCCCTGTCGTGCTTCCTGGTTGGCAACATCGCCCTTAGTTACAGCACCAGCTATTTGAGCCTGTTGACCCGGCTTGAGGATTACAGATTGGTCATGTAACGATGTTTGCTGTTGCCGGTCAGAAGACAAGGTAACAACTACGGAACCTTCCAGTAAGGTTGTATTAATACTGGCCTCATTCTCATAGGCATTTACATTAAAATGAGTGCCCAGTACTTTTACTTCGGCACCATTCCCTGAATAGGAGCCAATCTTTACAATAAAAGGTACTTTATGTGATCCCCCTTTAGAGCCAGTCCCGACTTGTCGGGAGGTTAGGGGCGCTACTTCGAAATAGGCCTCCCCGGTCACTTCAACGCGGCGCTCTTTGCCGGCAAAAACTGTTGGATACCGCAGTGAGCTGGCCGCATTCAGCCATACTTTCGTTCCATCTGGCAGCTGCAGACTGAATTGCCGTCCCTTTGGTGTGCTCATCGTATTGTAAGCCACTGCTACGGCAGATTGCCCGGTGGGATCATAGGCAAGCTGACCGTTTTTGAGCAGCACCCTTGAGCCACCCTGGGTTGCAATCATACCATTGCCCAGGCTGTCGAGCACAACGCGGCTTCCGTTGTCCAATGTGAGAATAGCGCCATTTTTTCCAGGTTGTATATCACTGGCAACCACCGCCACCGCTGCCGGATTTTTCTTTTTGTTTGTCCATAAGTAAGCGCCGATGCCTACCAGCAGGATAATGGAAGCGGCGGCCCAGACCCACTTACGAAGTACCGGAGTGCGGCCTATGGGATGTGCCTGAACAGTTGTATTCAGACTGGCCTTCAGATCGTCGTCGGATGAAACAATGGCATCCAGGACAGAACGAATGACCGCATCGTCTGTTCTATAGAATGACGTAGGGACCTTATCAATAGCCTGCCTGAAAAAAGCGATATGCGCTTCATTATTTTCGGCGCTTCTTATGTGTTCAAACAGGGCGTTTACCTCTTCCGCAGAGGCTTTATCTGACACAAAAAGATCCCAAAGTTCCTGTATGGAGTTGTTGATTGGCATGTCTGCTGATATAAAGGCGTATAACTAAAGCGGGAGGACTACTCATTTTGATATTTTTTTTAAAAAAAATACCAAACGCTGAATAACAAAAGGGTCAGCTCTCCTTTTTCATGGAGATAAGATCTGATAAAATGGAGGGCTTTTACCATGTGATTCCGAACGGTATTCTTGCTGATTTGGAGCTGGTCGACGATTTCCTGGTAGCTAAGTCCTTCATTCCGATGTAATTCAAAAACCAACTTTCCCTGGGCAGGGAGCCGCTGAACAGCCTCTTTAATCAATTTTTCTATGAGGTCGAGATCATATGAATTTTCCTGGAAGGTATTGGCCTCCCTGTTGAGGGTCTTGTTGACCAGGTATTGCATTTTTATTTCCAATTCCTGCCGGCGGATACGGTCAAGGCAGCGGTTGGCCGTAATTTTAAAAAGATACGCAGCGGGTGATTCAATTTCGGCCAGCTTACCCCGGCTGGTCCATATCTGTGTAAAAACTTCCTGAACAATTTCTTCTGCCCAAAATTCCGATTTCAACATCTTTAAAGCGTTCCATTTTATCCGCTCAAAATACTCCCTGAACAGCTCAGTAAAAGCCACCCCGTCTCCGTCAGCGATCCGGATAAACAACGCCTTAGTATGTGAGCCACTATCTTCCAATATTTAACCTTAACAATCCATTGTAAACATAGACAATTTCATGATAATATGACATCACTGAAGTATTGACTCGTCCTAAAATAGTTATGACTCGTCATTACATGAGAGCACCCTTTTGCCGACTGAAAGCCGGGTAAAAGCCGACTAAAAGCCGAGTAAAAGACTACTACAGAGGGTGAAAATAGCGCCGACATAATGCCCAAACAACCACTCACTAGTAACCCCAGCTAGCGCTCTATTGACGCTCTTTGGCGCTCTCGGGTCGCTTTAAAGTGCCAGGCTGGTTGCAGGCCATTATGCCCATATGTAATGTTTGTTTTCCCGGTAAATTGCCTAAAGGAACTGGCTCCTCACATGCAGTATTCTTTAAACCAATGATGATTTATTCCATAGAGCCGGTATCCCTTCGTCTCAATAAAATCAAAGCGTATCGTGGGAAGACTGTTCTTTCTGGTACTACGGGTTACTAACAACCAAGCTTCGTTGGGTACGCAGCACCAATGATGAAACTTAGTTGTTGGCTGTAGGCGTCAAAACGGTAGCTTCATAATTTGCCCTTTGATGGGAAACTGTATCACAAGCTCTTCTAATGAAGTGACTTTTGTTTTGTCAAAAGCAGAAAGAATTTTATTTATTACAGGCCTACAATAATCAAGTCCGTTTTCAAAGTTTTTGCATTGCAAGCAAACGTTCGTGTTTAACAAAATGTACTGGTTCAATATTACAATGTCACCGGCAACGTTAGGAGGAACACAGCTTGATAGAGTTCTAACTAATTGCGATTTTTTAAAGCAATAAGAAGAATCTTTGATATTAAATATTTGAAAAGTAAAATTCGGAGTCCAATGCATAATCATTGTTTTTCTCTGAAATATTAATTGTCCAATCAACTTAATGGAATCCTCATAACTCAAATTTTTGTCAAGAAGCACATAGAACCAAGCATTCAATGAATCAATTTTTGAAAAGTCTGTCGAATCATAATAGCTGGATTGTGAGTTTAGAAATAAAGAAGTGTCAGTTTGATTAAAGACAACATTTAGTTTAAGAAATATTAAAAAAAATACAGTCAATTTTTTCATTAGACAAAGTGTCAATTTAAGCATACTGCCAGCATTATATTCCCGCTATTATACGTTACGTTTTAACAGAAAGCAACTGTTATGTTAAGTTGTGTGATGCCGCTAATTTTTGGACTCGCAATAATTTTCTATTGCCGGAATGCGTTGAGCACCGTTTCGTACGCTGCTCCGGTAATCGGCGCAGCCCTCCTTCTTATTGCCGAGGAGCAATTGCACATTTGACCTTAACCCCAGTACATCGGGGTTGTTCGGCCAAGAAAGCAACACAATGTTGCAATCCAAGAGCGCATTTTTATAATCTTTCAACATGTACTCCGCTTCAGCGCGATTATAATACGCTGTTACGTCCGAAGAATCTAACGCTATGGATTTGTTCAAATCCTGTAATGCGCCTTCGTAATCCTTTGTCCGCAGCCTGATCACCCCACGGTTCCCATACCCGGCAGCAAAATGATGATCCAGCGCTATGGCTTTGTCCAGGTCTTTTGCCGCCTCCGCATATTGTTCCAGGGCAGATTTAGCTATTCCCCTCGCTGTCCAGTAACCGGGGACATGGCGATTTAGCATGATCGCAGTATCTAAATCAGCAATAGCGCCCTGAAGGTCATTCAATTCCCGGCGTACGTTTCCCCGGTTAAAGTAACTATCAGCATCATGGGGAAATAGCTTCACTTGCATTTCATAATCTGCCAATGCGCCTTTATAATCCAACGTACGGTCCTTTGAAGCACCGCGGAAGTAATAAGGCCGCTCATATGATGAGTTTAGTTCAATGGCTTTATCAAAGTCGGAAATGGCCTCTTTAAACTGTTTTGTATTGTAGTAAATAAGCCCACGTAAATAATATGCTTTTACGTTACTGGAATCGGCTTTTACGGATCTTTCAACCGATTTTAATGCATGGTAAAAATCTTTACGATCAAAGTATGTGCGGCTTTGATTGTACCACTGATCGGAAGTAGTTTGAGACCATGCAGACAGGCAAAACAGCATAGTCGCATAAAGAAAAATTATATTTTTCATGGGTGGGGTTGTTATAAAACAACGGTACGGCTTTTAATTTATTTCGTGGAAGTGAATAAGGCAATGTTAACGCGAAGAACTTCCAGCATTCATTTAAATTAGCAAAACCCAAAACCTTATTATGAAAAAAAATATCTTTCCCGTCTTATTTGAGGTACTTACACTATTCTTCTCCGGTAAATCAATAGCATACAAAAATTGCGGGCCTGTTCTTACCATCAGCAACGATGTACACCTCCCTGTTCACTAATTGCTACCTTTACGCTACTCAAAACATTACGTATGCCAAGACTATCTTTCTTATTAGCAGCATGTGTGTGCTGCCTTTCAACGTTCGCACAAAAATTTAATGGTATTAATTCAAACATGGGAAATCTTTTTCAATTGAGCGATGCAAAGAGTCGCTCGATAAGTCCTGAAAATTTTTCGGGTGAAAAAGGCAAAGGCGGAATGGCTACAACGGGCACAGGCAGCGGCGCTTCAAGAGATTTGGGGCAAGGATGGAAAGTGAGCCCGAGCATTGTAATAAAATCAAAAACAACTTATACAATTGCTGAAATGGATGGACCTGGTTCCATCCAACATATCTGGATGACGCCGACAGGTAACTGGCGTTATACCATTATTCGTATTTACTGGGATGATGAAAAAACACCCAGTGTTGAAGCGCCGGTGGGTGATTTCTTTTGCATGGGTTGGGGAAAATATGCGCCTTTGCAATCGCTTGCAGTGGCCGTAAATCCGGGAAGCGCATTTAATTGTTACTGGCCAATGCCATTCAGAAAAAAGTGTAAGATCACCATGGAGAACATCGCTGATAAAGATATGTATCTCTATTACCAGGTTGATTACATTCTTACTGACGTTCCTACTGATGCGGCTTATTTTCATGCGCAATTTCACCGCACAAATCCATTGCCTTACAAACAGGATTATGTGTTGGTGGATGGTATAATAGGTCGCGGGCAGTATGTAGGTACTTATCTTGCCATAGGCGTTGCAAACAACGATTGGTGGGGTGAAGGCGAGATAAAATTTTTTATAGATGACGATACAAAATTTCCAACCATCTGCGGAACGGGCACGGAGGATTATTTCTGCGGCTCCTATGATTTTGATACAAGAAAGAGAAATGATGCCGGCGTTGAAAGTACTAACTACACTGAATTTTGCAGTCCTTATACGGGCATGCCCCAAGTAATTCGTGGCGACGGGCATTATGAGGTGATGCAACGTTTTGGTTTGTATCGTTGGCACATTACCGATCCTATACGCTTTGACAAAAATTTGAAAGTTACTATACAGTCTCTTGGGTGGAGAAATGATGGTCGTTATTTGCCGCAGCAAAATGACCTAGCATCTGTTGTATTCTGGTATCAAACGGAACCGCATGCGCCGTTTCCAAAATTGCCGGAAAGGGATTTGCTTGAAGTAAATTAAAATGTATTTCACATTTTCACTTTCTTATATCTATAGTATGCAAAAAATGAGATAAATGTTGGTTTCAGGCCATATATCGAATATCTTCGCGGACACATATTCTTTAACTATGAAATTAAGATCTATCCTGTTAGCCGGCATTGTGTTATCTCTTGCAGCTTGTAATACAACCACGCCCGAGCGCTATTTTGATGTATCTGTTTTGAATGCGAACACGATCGGCCGTTTTGGCGGCAAGGAAATCTATGAGATGCTTCAGGAAGCTCCGCAATCTTATGATGAAAAGAGCAAAAAAATGGTGCAGTCTTCTTATGTGGAACATGTGAAATTCAGGATCGCATATACGGATAAAACGTATAAAGATCTCCAGGCACTGCCGGAAACTGAGGAGACAAAGCCAATGATCGACGCGTCTAAGGATCTGTTCAACTATACAATCGACAAGGAAAAGAACGGGTATCTTTCCATTGCCGCCATGAAGGATGCACATGCTGCGGATGATTCCATTAAGCAGGCTGCTGTCAACTTCAATCAGCAGTATGCAGATACGTTCGGTCAGAAGTTCGATAAGCTAATGAAACTGGGTAAGGCGTATGCCGACATTCACCATATCAAGGTCGAATTCCATAAGTTTTAGCAGTTAATTCCCCGCTCCAACGAAAAATAGTATAAAAAACGTCCATTAAATATGAAATCCACCGCAAAGAATACTCCGGAACATATAGTTATGGTCCGGTTTAATTATGGAATAAAAGGCCTGGATGCGTTATTTGAATTGGAGAATGCCTTAGCGGAAGTAATCTCAAAAAGTGGGGTTGGCAAATATGACGGTCATGATATTGAAATGGACCGCAGTAACGGCACATTATTTATGTATGGCCCCGATGCTGAACTGCTATTCAAAACTATTCAGCCAGTTTTAAAAGCGTGTAACTTCATGAAAGGAGCAAAAGCAACCCTATTATTTGGCCCACCTGAAGATGGGGTAAAAGAAATGCATGTAGAGATATAAAAACTACGCAATCGAATTTATAAAATAGCTTCTTCAAGTGGGATTTAAAAGCCTTCCTGTTTTAGCCATTCGGAAAAGTGTACAATCCAATTGTCGGAAGTTACATGTTGAATAGTCATACCGAAACCATGTCCGCCTTTTTCATATACATGTAATTCTGCAGGTTAGCTTATTAAAGAAGGCAACCGGAAAATAAAACAATTCACAAATATTTCGTGCAGCCGAAGCGCTCTTTATTTATGTCAGCTTCCATTTTATAGTTTATGATTGCCGGCTGTAAAAGCCAGCAATCATAAACTATTCAACTATGTCAATGAACATGGTTATTGCAGAAGGTATTGAATCGAAACCCGGCCACCACTTTTTACAACAGGTACAGTTCCAGGAAAATCTGCCTTTACAAAGCAATTATGCGTACCCGGTATATTCATCCCTGCCTTGTAAAACAAATGTACGGGTGTTTAATACCCTTTTCCAAACCCATACTCGGAGATACTCACTTATACTCGTTTTTTTGACTTTTTGAGGGTTATTTATGTGTTAATCAATCGTTTGCGGTTTTGATTAGTATAAGACAGTATAAGACAAAAACCGAAACCAGGTTAATTGAGGTTGATATAAGGTTGTATTAAGGTTGAATTCCTATTGTGGTTAGGTTGTATTGCCCCCTATAGGCAACGAAAAAGCAACAAGCACCAACCACAACCCCACTTCAACCCAAACACAACAGCAACAGGAGAGCAGCAGCCATACAGCAGGGATGCAACAAACGGCCATTGTAAAGCATCCCGACTGCAACCGGGGTGCAACAAGGGAGCAAGTAGCCTAAAACAGCATATTATAAATCAGGCATTTATAAAATGTGGTATACAGCAGCAATGCAACAAGGAAGCAACAACCAGGCCTGAAACCAGCGCCAGGACTGGATCGTTGTATGAAAAAGGGCAACAAAGAGGCAACAAAAGGAGGTATAGCGGCCCACTTAGGTATTTACGTTCCTGTACTTTTCAAAGTCCACTTCTTCTTTTGTAAACCAACTACTGTTATTGAGTATTTCATCAATCAGTTTTATACAGGACTGATTGTTATCAGCCTCAATGAACGCAAAATGCCACACGTCTTTGGAGAACAAAAAGTCACCTTTATCAGACGATACGTGCAACAAAAGGTCGTCATTCATCCACCAATTTTCAACCGTTTCTATTTTTGGACCAATGTCTTTTAAGGTTGTGAAAAGGTCATTGTAAAAATCAGTGTCTGAGCTATCAAGAATAAACTCCAAAAGCAGTTTATCCGAACCATAACCAGGTCTTAAATAATATGTATAGGGTCTTCCCAAAAGTGGTGATTTTGTGTTGGTCTTATTAGCCTGCCGCTAATGTATAAATGTATGCAACTTCCTGCTACAAGGAGTGCAGATTTTCAATACCAATCCCTGCAAGCGTTAAAATTACAAGTATTGAAGTAATAAAACCTGCATTATACAATGCTACTGCAGCGCCCTGCCATGCAAACGGATTTTACCCAGTCACATTACCGGATAATGATATATTTTTGCCCTCCATTTTAGACAACCTCTTCACATAGAAAAACACCAAAGTATGAAGCGCCTCTTTATCCTGCTGTTCTTTTGTTCCCTGACCCATTTTACGCATAGCCAGTTCGGCAGTTTGATAAACAAGGTTAAAGATAAAGTAGCCAGCAAGCTGGCTGGTTCGAAAAGTACACAGGATTCTTCGGCCAGGCCGGTTGAACAAAACACAGCTTCGCAAACGCCCCCAGTGCAACCGGCTGCGGCCTCAGCACCACAGCCTCCTCACTTCCCTGTAACGGGTAAAATAGTAAAGGCC
>Ga0207102_1050_pt1 | contig 20980 bp, 22 predicted proteins | sample Alteio_BWMinHeat_80_FD_153573 | JGI IMG/M metagenome (GOLD analysis project Ga0207102, IMG submission 153573) | Enriched cells from forest soil in Barre Woods Harvard Forest LTER site, Petersham, Massachusetts, United States -... | ecosystem: Environmental > Terrestrial > Soil > Temperate forest >... | reverse complement strand
TTGAAAGAGAATGATGTGACATAATAATCCGTTTAATAAATTCATTCATTGAAGTAAGCATACTATCTTACAAGCCATTCCTGTTGTAAAGTTATGCTCACTTTTTTATTAACTTCAATTCATGACAAAAATTTATGGAAATATTCGCATGCGCACGCAAATAATTACTTCATTTGGCGGAACAGATCAGTTTAAACCATTAGAGCTACCCATTCCCAAAGTCAAACCAGGTTATGTTTTAATAAAAGTTGCAGCAACTAGTGTTAATCCAGTGGATTATAAAATTCGCGCTGGAATTTATAGTGGTATTGCTCCTGAATTTCCCGCAATTTTGCACGGTGATGTTGCAGGCACAATTACTGCAGTCGGAGAAGATGCTCCTCAATTTAAAATAGGTGATGAAGTTTATGGCTGTGCAGGTGGGGTTAAAGGAGAACAAGGTGCTTTAAGTGAATACATGTTAGCAGATGCACGTTTAATTGCGATTAAACCAAAATCTATTACTATGCAAGAAGCTGCTGCATTACCATTAGTAAGTATTACTGCTTGGGAAGCATTGGTTGACAAACTCAATTTAAAACCGAAACAAACGATACTCATTCATGGCGGTTCTGGTGGCGTTGGTCATATTGCAGTACAACTCGCACTTTCATTAGGTGCAACAGTTTATACAACCGTTTCTTCGCAAGAAAACGCAAAACGACTTTCTTATTTACCAGCAAAACAAATTATTAATTATCGCGAAGAATCTGTTGATGATTATGTGAATCGCGTTACAGGTGGTAAAGGTTTTGATTTTGTTTTTGATACAGTAGGTGCAAAAAATTTAGAAACATCCTTTAAAGCTTTAGCGCATTATGGAACTGTTGTGACAACTCAAGCAAACGTTACTATTGATTTATCTCAACTTCATTCAAGATCAGGTGATTTAAAAACTGTGTTAATGCTTATTCCACTTTTATTCAATAAAAATCGCGAACATCATGGAAAAATTTTATTAGAAATTGCAAAAAAAGTTGATGCAGGAGAAATTAAACCACTCATCTATCCTCAATCATTTTCTTTTGCCCATGTTAATGAAGCACATGAACTTGCAGAATCAGGTAAAGCTTACGGGAAGATTGTGTTGAGACAAGCAGATTAAAAATACAGAGCATAAAAAAATCCCGCTTTAATTTGAAGATTAAAGCGGGATTTACAAGATTTAACTGATTACATCCAGCCTGAATTGAATTTAACACCCAAGAACAAGCCCTGGTCTCCAAAGTTTGAGGTACGTGTACTATCTTGTACATCGCCTTCGAAATTGAGTCTTTCAATAGCATGAATGTAGGATTCAACTTGCCAGCCACCATATATGGTAACCATTGAACCACCTTCAGCTCCTGCTTGACCCCATCCGAATGTATAGCTAACACCTAAACGCGTACCGAATTTTGGCACTACAACATGGCGAGTTGACCAATCATCTTCATCAGAGAAATCTTCGCCTTCATCAAAACCTGTATCGCTGGCGCTGACCTTTCTCTTGCTAGATAACAATGTTGCGCTTGAATTTGCAAACAAGGCAAAATTGTCCATTAAACGATAATTGATATCAAATTCACCACGTGGACCCCAACCTTTGAGTTCGCTATTAGAAGAAGTTACTTCAAAATCGCCATTGGTTCTAGAGCCTTCAACAGTTAAATCGCTCTTAACTTTAGCGTATTCGACACCAGCAGCAAAACGTATGCTCCATGGGTTGTTGAAGTATACTGTATGACCCATCACAGCATAGAAATTATCAACATGGAAATCGACATGCGAATCTAGAAGATCGCCGAGAACGTCAAATCGAGTATCAAAATCAGCAACGTTAGTAAAATCTGCTGAATCTGAGTTACTAGACCGCATTCTAAACCAGCTGATGGTAAAGTCATCGTTATCACCGAGATTAACGCCAGCAAATAGGCGCCAATCCCAATGGTATTCTGGTTTAATTGATTGGGTAAATATTGTTCCTTCTTCACCAGCAGTGTTAAATGTGATGGAAACATCTAAATCACCATTTTCTGGTCTTAATCTTAAAGCTTCAAGTCCAACAAAAAAACCGTGAGAAGTTGGTGCAAAGAAAGGACCACCTTGAGCATGATGATTAGCATGCATTGCATGTGCAGAACCTGCGATGCCCCCTAATATGATCATACTGATTGCGCTTTGTTTAAAGAATGACTTCATTTCCATATGCTCCCTGTAAGTAACATGATTTGTATTTCAATCTCTAAATATATCAAAATAAATTATTAAAACAATAGGTAAGTACCGCATATTAATGAACCATTACACTCTCGCAAACCCTATTCGTTGCCCTAACCATCTTAAAATAATGAGGTCAATTGAGCTTGAAGAATCACAAATTAGTTGATCCGCAATACGTGCAACCATTGGTAAAATGGCAGCATCACGGATTAAATCAGCAACCCGAAATGATAAATCTCCGGTTTGTCTTGTCCCTAATACTTCGCCTGGTCCTCTTAATTCTAGATCTCTTTGGGCTATGTAAAAACCATCTGTTGAATCACGCATGACTTGAAGACGTTCTTTTGCTATAGAAGAAAGCGGTGATTGATACAACAAAATACAATAACTCGCGACTTGTCCACGCCCTACACGTCCTCGCAATTGATGTAGCTGCGATAACCCCAGACGTTCAGCATTTTCGATAATCATAATACTCGCGTCAGGAACATCCACGCCTACTTCTATGACTGTCGTCGCCACTAATAATTGAATTTCCCGTTGCTTAAAAGCACGCATGACTTCTTCTTTTTGGGGAGCAGTCATGCGCCCATGAATTAAACCAGTAGACAATTCTTTCAAACTTTCTTTTAACAACGCAAAAAGCGCGATGGCTGATTGATAGGTTAATGACTCTGACTCCTCTATTAAGGGGCAAACCCAATAGACTTGTCGACCTTCTTGGCATGCATGGCTCACACGCGTAATGACCTCATCCCTTTTATCATTAGGAATAACATTAGTGACGATTTGAGTACGACCTGGTGGCAGCTCATCAATCACTGAATAATCAAGATCAGCATAAAAACTCATAGCTAAAGTACGAGGGATAGGGGTCGCAGTCATAATTAGTTGATGTGGACAAGTATTCTCTGTTAAACCCTTATCACGCAAAAAAGCTCGTTGCTGCACACCAAAACGATGCTGCTCATCCGTTACAACTAATGCTAAAGAATGGAATTTAACCTCTTCTTGAAATAAAGCATGTGTACCAATGACAACTTGTGCATGCCCTGATGCAATCATTCCTAACACTTCCGAGCGCGCATTAGATTTCACACTACTCGATAGAAAAACAACTTTCACACCTAATGGTTCCAACCATTTGTTAATGACTCGAAAATGTTGTTCTGCTAGTAATTCAGTTGGCGCCATTAACGCTGCTTGCTGATCGCCCTCTACAACTTGCAATATCGCCAAGGCTGAAACCACTGTTTTACCTGAGCCGACATCACCTTGAACTAAACGCAGCATGGGACGTAAACGCGATAAATCCTCACTAATTTCAACAAATACTCGTTCCTGCGCGCTGGTTAATTGATAAGGTAATAAGCTGCGTAATTGCTCGGCCAATTGACTTCTTGGGAACCCAATTGCACCGTATTTTTGAAAACTTGTTTTGGCTCGCAACAAACTTAACCGATGCGCCAATAACTCTTCCAATGCAATCCGCTGTTGCGCGTTCGTTTTATTATCCATTAAGTCAGATAACAATGTAATCTTTGGTGGATGATGAATGAAATGTAAGGCTTCTTTTAAGCTAGGATATTGAAATTCATCTAAAATCGTTTTGGGTAATAATTCTTTAAATTCAGGGCTCTTGTCCATCCAAGCAAGTGCTTCAAAGGCTAACTTACGTAATCTATTCTGACTCACGCCTTCAGTTAATGAATAAATCGGTGTTAGTGTCGATTCTAATGAAAGATTATCACTTATGACCTGGAATTCTGGATGTATCATTTCTAAGCCAATCGTCCCCAATCTCGCCTCTCCAAAACAACGTAAAACGCTTCCTATTGTTAGTCTTTGCCTTTGAAATGGAAAAATATGAAAAAAACGTATTTGGAGTAAGCGTTTATTAGCTTTAATCGTACATAATAATTTTGTTTTTCCATGAGGTGGTGTGATTACTTCAACAATTTCACCTTGAACCAATGACTCTTTACCCGGAACCAGCAAATTAAATGGTGTTAGCCGTGTACGATCTTGGTAACGGATTGGCAAGTGAAATAATAAGTCACGGTTTGAAAAAATATTTAACTTGGCTAAGCGTTTTTGGAGTTCCGGTCCAACACCGCGCAAGTTAACTCCGTTTTTAGATGATAGTGTTTTCATTCTTTTCTTCGCTTAATACTTTATTTTGTTTAAAATGTGCCGCCCATGACTCAAAACAATGAGAACCGTTCATGTCTGCTTTAAAAATGACCTCGCAAGAACGACAAGCCGTACTCGGTTTATCGGCTATTCTTGGATTACGAATGTTCGGCCTATTCATGGTCTTACCTGTATTTAGTTTATATGCACATCAATTGCAGGGCGCAACCCCTACTTTGATAGGTATTGCGATGGGTATTTATGGGTTATCGCAAGCTTTATTTCAAATTCCTTTGGGTGCGCTTTCTGATCGCATTGGACGCAAACCTATCATCGTACTTGGTCTCATTATTTTTTCATTAGGCAGCATCATTGCAAGCTTTGCACACTCCATTTTATTCATGATCATTGGCCGTGCATTACAAGGCATGGGAGCAGTTGGCAGTACACTTATGGCCATGATGGCCGATCTCACTCGTGAAAATCAACGCACTAAAGCAATGGCAATTGCTGGTATCACAATTGGTTTTTCATTCTCTCTGGCTATGTTGGCAGGCCCTCTTCTTATCAAATGGATGAGTGTTAATGCGTTATTCGGATTAGCAGCTTTTCTTGGCTTCATGTGCATCTTACTACTAAAAACTTATGTGCCAACGCCTGCGCAATCATCTGGGCAGGAAGCGACTCTAACTGAATATCATTCTTTTTTAAGTTTGTTACGTCATCCAACTTTAACAAATCTCAATATCGGTATTGCTATTTTACATATAATTTTTACAGCTAGTTTTATTGTTATTCCTATTAATTTACAACAAACTAATCATCTTTCCGGTAACCAGCAATGGGAAGTTTATTTCCCTAGTTTATTAACTGCTTTTATTTTAAGTTTAATTTGTATCAATATTGCAGAACGCAAACAACTCATAAAACATTTTTTCTTGATCGGGATAGCCTCAATTTTATCATCGGAATTTATTTTATATCTCATGCCTGATGAAATTTTAATTACCATGCTTGGCATTTCATTATTTTTCACTGGATTTTCTTTATTAGAAGCTTTTTTACCATCACTGGTTTCGCGGCACGCACCAATTGCTTCAAAAGGAAGTGCACTTGGTATCTATTCATGCTCACAATTTTTAGGTATCTTTGTAGGTGGTGTTCTCGGCGGATGGTTATATGGTCAATTCGGCAACGCAAGTGTTTATCTATTCTGCATCTTTCTAGCAATCATTTGGTTTGTTATTTCATTACAAAGCCCATTGAAAAATCCTGATTTCATTCGCCTTAAAGAACAATTACAATCAAACAAAATCTAAATGTATTTAGGAGTATTATTTTATGGCACGTGGTGTAAACAAAGTTATTCTCATTGGCAACCTTGGTAAAGATCCAGAAGTCCGTTATACACCAAGCGGTGTTGCTATTGCGAACATCACCTTGGCTACTAGTGAATCATGGAAAGATAAACAGACTGGTGAAAATGTCGAACGCACTGAATGGCATCGTATTGTTTTTTATCAACGCTTAGCGGAAATTACTGGCGAATACTTACGCAAAGGTTCAAAAATATATGTGGAGGGTCGCTTACAAACACGCAAATGGCAAGATAAAACAACAGGACAAGATCGTTACACGACTGAAATTGTCGCGGATAGTATGCAAATGTTAGACAGTAAAGGTAGTGGCAATGCAAATTATGAAAAACAAGCGACGCCAGCAACCTCGGAAACTGCGCCTGCATTAGATCAATTCGATGATGACATTCCTTTTTGAATGACATAAAAAAAAGGCAACACTAAGTTGCCTTTTTTATCAGTGAATTGTCAACAGACCCTAATGAGAACGTTTAAATCGGGTTCATTGAGCAACTCATATAGCCCGCATGACAGACATAAAAATCATTATTTCCTTGCCACGATCCTCTCACTAAATCGGGGGAAATATTGGTGTTAATCGTTTTTATACGTATGCGCTTACCAGAAATCGGTTCTTTATAGGTGTAATAGATAGCCCATTCATTCTGTTCAGAATGATAAGCCGTGCCAGATGAGAAGAGGAATACAAAATCCCTTCCCGATGGCAAATCAATACCGTAAGTTGCTTCACGTAAATATTGACGATTGAAATTTTCGCAAGTTAAATTGCCATCATTAAGCCTGCATTGCATGCGTTCAGGTGGGAAATAGCCACCAGCCGAAAATACAACACCACTTAAACAAAATAGAACCATACCGATTAATGCTTTTAGTTTCATGAATCAAATACTCCCTGTTAAATAAACCGAAGGCAGCGTAATTGGCTTCAAGTACTTTTGTCAATAAGAGTGAGCACATAGGCGCTTTAAGAAATGACATACTCTTGCATTTTCTAGAGATTCATCATTTAATTACATCTTTTTGCGCCTTTTGGTTGCAGAATCTGGTAGAAATGTTTAAATATGAAAATTATTTATCAATACAAAAAGGGATCTGGGATGAAAACAGCATTGCTAATGCTAGAATTGCAAAATGATTATTTCCCCACTGGAAGGGTGCCACTTGAAAGAAGCCTTGATGCCTGTTCAAGAGCTGAAATGGTTCTTCGCACCTATCGCGATAAAAGACTTCCAATTTACTATGCTCAGCAAGTGTCAACACATCCTGATGCGAATTATTTCTTACCTTGCACAAATGGTGCAAATTTTCATCCTAGTGTGCATCCATTACGTGATGAAACCATTATTAAAAAACATTATCAAAATAGCTTTAAAGATACTGTTTTATTAAACCATCTCATTAAAAACCAAATTAATCATTTAGTGATTTGTGGCATGATGACTCACGGTGCCATAGATGCAACAGTACGCGCTGCGTATGATTTAGGTTTTCGTTGCACCGTACTACATGATGCGTGTGCAGCGCGTCAGCTTGAATACAATCACAGCATTATTTCTGCCTCTCAAGTACATAACGCATTTTTAGCTGCATTACACAATGCTTATGCAACTGTAATGAGCACCGATGAGCATATGCAAAAACTCATGCATCGTACGATTGTTGCAGCTTAAAACATGAACTGGGAGTCTCGCTACCAACCACCAGATGAAAAAAATTGGCGAGGGGCTGCAGAACTCCCAGAAGATGCTTGTTTCTTTCAGCATATTCAATTATTCAATCTACTTAACGGTACGCCTCAAAAAAGCGCCGAAGTCACTTTTGCATTATTAGGTTTTAAATGTGATGAAGGTGTTAAACGAGACTTAGGCCGCGCAGGTGCACATGAAGGTCCGCAAGCGATTCGTCATCAATTAGCTAAACTGCCAGTGCAAATACCTGCCATTCATTGTTATGACGTGGGTGATATTACTTGCGATGATCATGACCTTGATGCAAGCCTTGAAGCACTTGGCATGGTCGTCAGTCTTTTACTTGCAGCAGGAATAAGACCAATACTCATCGGTGGCGGACATGAGATAGCATTAGGACATTATTTAGGTATACAAAAACAATTATTAAATAAAACTCGTTTAGGGTTGATAAATTTCGATGCGCATTTTGATATGCATCCTTTAACACCAGCTCATCATCGTAGTGCAGCAACCACTTTTTTTGAAATATCAGAATTACATAAAAAAAGCGGATTAAACTTTGATTATAATTGTATCGGTATTCAACATGCTGGCGATATACGTCATTCGTTCGATTTAGCGAAGCGATATGATGTTAAATATATTCTCGCTGATGACTTACATTTAGGATTACAAGAAAAATGCTTTGATTTTATCGATCGTGTGATCGATAAAAACGATGCGATTTATGTCACTATCTCGCTTGATGTTTTTTCTCCTGCACATGCTCCTGGCGTAAGCTTACTCCAGCCGCTTGGATTAAATCCATGGCATATTATTCCTTTATTAAGACAAATCTCAGCATCAGGAAAAGTGATTGGTTATGATGTTGCAGAACATGTGCCGCGTTATGACATTGATCATCGCACAGCAAAATTAGCAGCATCTTTAATTTATGAAATCATTCATCATCACCACGAACCACAAAAACATTTATTTAACCTGACATGATCACGCCCGCTACTTTTCAAAAAAAATTATTACAATGGTTTGATCAATATGGTCGTAAACAATTACCTTGGCAATTGAATAAAACACCTTATCGCGTTTGGGTTTCTGAAATTATGTTACAACAAACGCAAGTGCAAACGGTTATTCCTTATTTTGAAAAATTCATGCGTGTCTTTCCAACGTTAAAATCATTAAGTGAAGCATCGATTAATGATGTTTTACATTTATGGGCAGGTCTTGGTTATTATAGTCGCGCGCGTAATTTACATCATGCAGCTAAAAAAATGATGTCTGAATTTAATGGCAATCTACCAAAAGACATCAAAGCATTAACCTCTTTACCAGGTATTGGTCCATCCACAGCGGGAGCGATCACTGCAATTGCATTTCAACTTAAAGCAACTATTTTGGATGGGAATGTCAAACGAGTACTCGCAAGAATTCATGGCATTACTCAGCCGATTAATGAAAAAAAAACGGAAGCATTATTATGGCAGCTTGCAATTAAATATACGCCAAAAAATCGTATTGCTGATTACACGCAAGCAATCATGGATCTTGGCGCCACGTTATGCACGCGTCGTCAACCCCTTTGTACAAGTTGTCCCTATTTAAAATTTTGTATTACCTACAACCAACAATTAACTGAAATCATTCCAACTAAAAAAGCGAATAAAAAATTACCCGTCAAATCTGCAAATTTTTTATTTATCATGACTAATCAAACTTGTTTCTTAGAAAAACGTCCTCTAAAAGGTATTTGGGGTGGTTTATGGAGTGTGCCAGAATGGTCAGCAAATATTGAAGATGAAACATTGCAAACTTATTTAAAATCTATTTTTCAAGTGAGTGCTAAAAACATCCAACGGTTAAACACCATTAAGCATACTTTTACTCATTATCACTTAAACATTCAGCCCATAGTTATTCATTTAAAAAACAAACCCCGCAAGAAACTAGATCCAAATACTCAAATTTGGTATAACCCAAACATGCCGGCAACGATCGGTTTGCCTAAGCCCATTTCTGATTTTATGAGGAGTCTGACATGAAACGCATAGTTTATTGCCTCAAGTTAAAAAAAGAAGCGGAAGGTTTGAGCAGTCCACCCATACCAGGTGATTTAGGTCAAAAAATATATGAGCATATTTCTAAAGAAGCATGGCAATTATGGTTACAACATCAAACCATGCTCATTAATGAATATCGCTTGAGTATGATTGATCCAAAATCACGAACTTTATTAATGCAAGAAATGGATAAATTTTTATTCGGTCCAGGAAGTGATAGGCCTGCAGGTTATACACCTGAATAATTATTACAATGCACCAATATTTACCGCATGTTTTTGTCGTGAACTATCAAATGGCACTTCTAACTCTTCAGCAGCTTGACGTCGCGCAGTTCCCATATCCCGTCTAGGTGATGAACTTCTCATTGGTTGATCGTATGAACTATCTTGCACTTCTTCATAATATTCATTCATGCCAACTGGTATTTGATCATCTGGTACAAAGTGTCCTCGATCGGCCATTGCCATGCGTTCATCAAAATAAGAATACGGTTCATAAGTTTCAAAACGATTTTTACATGCAGTTAATGAAAAAAATAACGTGACTAAAATAAACAATAGCAAACGCGTGAACATTTGACGCTCCTTACAATATGATTCCATTTTCGTTTTAAAATGATGCAAGCTTAGCTCGCATCACAGTTGAAGAATTACCTTAAGAATACGCTCAAAGCAAGGAAAATCTACTTGACTCAATACCGTGCTATGGGTTTAATAGGCATCTCGTTTTTTTGGATGGCCAGATAGCTCAGTCGGTAGAGCAAAGGACTGAAAATCCTTGTGTCCTCGGTTCGATTCCGAGTCTGGCCATTGGATATCACGAACTCACATTGCTAATGAATTAAAATTAATTACAAACGATGTTGAAAAAAATCTTAGCGATGCTCAAGAATTTAATTACAAAAATGAGGGAAACATATGAGCCTAACTCCAAAACAAATAATGCTTAATGAATTAGGTGGCTATTCACTTAACCGAAAATTGGAATACAAGAACTGCTCTTGTTATAGTTTTTTTAGAAACCTAGTGATACTTGATGGTCCAACTAAAACCAATGCAGCTGATAAATTATATGATTATTGCTTAAGTAAAACTGTTGAATTTACTCCATTAGATCTCAAAGCATTATTAGAAAAAAACTCAACACTTGGTGGGCTTGTTAGGAATTACATCAAACAAAACTATCCTTTACCAAAAGAAATAATCGATGCTCACAATGCAATGATTGAGAAAGATAAAGAAGTGTTTATGTGTTTTAGTTGGCAAAAAATCTAAATAATTTAGTGGTGTTAAATTTTTCTATTTAACACCCCGTGATCAATAAAATCATTATAAAACTCAGCAAAGCCATATGTTTTATCACTCACTTGGTTCAATTTATCAGGTAAAATAAACTAATGGATGTTTTATCGAAAGGGAAAACATGCATTATAAATTACTTTCAAGAGGTTATAAGCGAGTCATTATCATTATTTTATGGCTGACCGTCGCTATTGCCTCTGGTATTTATCTTACTTATGCAAAAAATCCTTTCAAAATAGAAAATAGCAATGATCCAAAAGCTGAAAGTTCGCAAACAGAAAAAATCATGCAAAATGAATTTCCTTTTGCAGGAAGTAAAATATTTCTTTTATATCAAAATGATTTATTGACGGCTAACAATTTCGTCTTTAAATCACAAGTCAAGCTATCATTACATAATGCAATGAAATTATCTTTTGAAAATAGAACGATTTCACCTTATGAAAATGATAAACAAATTTCTAAAAATAAAAAATCTGCCTATGCTGTTATTGAGACCAATTCAAAAGCGCATGACCTTGCAAATCATCTTGATGATCTTAAAAAATTAATGCAACCCAAAAATGCGCTTACAATGACAGTAGGTGGCGAACCTTCATATACTGCTGATGTTAATAAACTCAGTGAAGATAATTTACGAACCGGAGAGTTTATTGCATTACCGATTTGTCTTATTGCTCTCATCTTTATTTTTAATGGAATTTTACCTGCGTTATTAACAATTATTGTTGGTGTAATTAATATTACAATTATTGTCACAATATTATATTTGTTAGCTTATCAAATTGACTTAACCATTTTTGTTTTAAATATAGCAACCATGCTCGGCTTGGGATTAAGTTTAGATTATACCTTATTAATCACTTATCGTTTTAAAGAAGAATATGCAAAATACATGAAATCTTCAATAAGCATTCAAGCAACTTTAAACACAGCAGGAAAATCAGTATTTTTTAGCGGTATGATTTTTTTAGTGAGCATTGCCTCACTCATTTTTTTTCCCATTAATGTGCTTTATTCAATTGGTATCGGTGGCATTGTAGTCATACTTGTCACACTTTTATCATCGACTACATTACTCCCCGCAGTACTTAGTTTTTTTGAAAAATATGTAACTCATAATAATACAAAATTTAAAACGATTATTGCTGAAGATGTTCACAATCATCGATGGTACAAGTTCACTTTGTTTGTCATGAAATACCCTTTAACGTTTATGTTGCCAACAATATTAATCTTAGTGGTACTTGGTTATCCTTTTTTTATCTGTCAATATCAATATTTCAGATGCGAAAATTCTGCCAACTTGGACTGAGAGTCGACAACTACTAGACGAGTTTGATAAAAATTTTAATTCTAATGAATTAACACCTATTTATATTGTATTAGAAGCAAAAAACCATTCGATTTTAACTAAGCAAAATGTGGCTGCCATTTATGATTTTGCAAATAAGATTTCAAAAGATAAGCGTGTCAGCGATGTTTTCAGTATTGTTAACATGAAAAAGGGCTTGAGCAAGCAAGATTATCAAAGAATATATTCATCTAAAACACTACCATTTACTGGTTATCAAAAACAACGCTTTGACAGTATGACGAAAGGTAAATATACCGTCATCAGTGTGATTAGCAAGTATTCAAAAGATGATAATCGAAATTTTGATTTAGTTAAGAGAATACGTGACTTAAAAATAGGGAATGGTATTACTAAAAAAGTTGGTGGTCATACCGCGGAAATAATCGATACGCTTAATATCGTTCATGATTTATTTATTAAAGTTGCAATTTTCATTACGATTATTACTTATCTCATTTTATTAGTATTATTACGATCCATTATTTTACCTCTCAAAGCAATTATTATGAATCTATTAAGCTTGAGTGTTTGCTATGGCATGCTCGTATTTATTTTTCAAGAAGGGCATTTTGCGTCCTTTTTACACTTCAAACCTTTAGGTTTTACTGATCTTAATTTACCAATTCTCATCTTTTTTGTCATATTCGGTTTATCGATGGATTATGAAGTTTTTTTATTAACACGTATTAAAGAATTTTATGACGCCACAAAAGATAATAATGAAAGTGTCGCGCTTGGTGTTGAAAAAAGCGCTCGGATCATTTCAAGTGCAGCATTAATTTTAGTGATTGTAACAGGTGCATTTGTAACCGCAGATATTGTTTTTATTAAATCATTTGGTTTGGGAACTGCACTTGGTATTGCGATTGATGCCTCATTAATCCGTTTATTGTTAGTACCAACAACCATGACGTTACTTGGTGATTGGAATTGGTATTTACCAAAATGGCTTGATAGGTTGCTACCTAATGTAAAATATGAATAGATTAAAAGTGTCGGTGACAGTAAAAAATAAATGTGATAGCGTCTATTGAAAATGGAAAAGTGAGGAGATTAATATGCTCATCGCAATAGGCGTGTATAAAGTAATGGACAATGTGGATATCACAGCACCTCCCGAATTCAAGCGCGACGAAAAGTCTGCTTTTAAATCTCAAGGGTTTTCATTTTGGGGTGATGCTACCAACCCATTGGACACATTTGATAAAGAAGTCACAAAAAAAATTGATCTTGAAGTATTGAAAAAATCAAGTTGCAAACATTTTTATGAAGATCAAAAACATATTTATGTGCGACACCTTTCTCATGAAAATAAAGATCATGTCATTGTTTTAATGACACGCAAAGAACTTGATCTTGTGGAAGCAAAAAATTTATTTATCAATGCAACACATGCATTCATACGTCCTCAAAAAGTTAATGTGACATTCCAAAGTATTTTAGCTAACCCTTATGGTTATACTGGAAAAGATTGTCTTCCTGAGACCTTAAAAAATGAATTAGCACAAAATATAGTAATTTTACAAAAAGATTTAGACCTTTTAATCGAACGCGGTGAAGCATTAGAAAATCTTCATGACAAAACAATCAGGCTAGACCAATCAGCCGCTGAACTTGCTAAGAAAGCTCAGAATCTGAATAGGTGTTGTAGTTATTGGTAATCAGGATTTTTGTAATCGTTCAGGCTTCGTTCTGGTCCGCCCGCCTGTGGGCACCTTTGAATGATTATTAAAGTGAAAAATGCTCACATACGTCTGTGTATGCTGCGCTTTTTCACTTTAATAATCATTCAAATCTGCCTCACAGGCAGGCGGTTGTGGTTTCATGAGCGCAGCGTGCTTACGGATATTTTATCATGGAGACGAGAAGATCGTCTCCATGATTATTCAAGACCAGAAACGCTTATGAAGAAGTTTGCATCGTGCATATCATCTATCGCAAACGTGTTCTGGTCATAATCAAAAATAATTATTTTTTATCTTCTTTCTTATCGACTTTGTTATCTTCTTTTTTAACGTCTTTCTTCATGCCATATTTTTGGCGGAAACGATCGACACGACCCGCAGTATCAACAAGTTTTTGTGTGCCTGTGTAATATGGGTGACACTCAGAGCAAACTTCGAGTGTTAATTGATCTTTATCCGAGGTTGAGCGCGTGACAAAAGCATTGCCACAGCTGCAAACCACTTTTATTTCTTTATATTTTGGATGAATATCTGGTTTCATTGCCGACGAACCCTTCATTTGTTAGGCGGGGAATAATAACGAAGAATAACACGACAATCAAGTCATTCTCGCTATATATATGATTGATCTCGCTATATAGATGATTGATTTAGATGAATGCTGCGGTGACCGGCGCATGGTCCGATGGGCGTTCGTGACTTCTGGGTGTTTTATCAATATGGCAAAGTTCACACTGTGCGATAAGTGATTGACTTGCCAAGATATGGTCTATACGCATTCCTAAATTACGCTTGAAAGCATTTACACGATAATCCCACCATGAATAAGCTTGTAATACTGGATTTAACGCTCTAAAACAATCAGCAAATCCAAGTTCAAGCATATTTGCAAAAGCTTTTCTTTCTTGGTCACTAAATAAAACTTTGCCTTCCCATTCTGTTGGGTTATGCACATCGATAGGTTGAGGTGCAATATTAAAATCACCTAATACAATTATTTTTTGATGAGCGCCCAATTCTTGTTTGAGAAATATTTCCAGAGAACGTAGCCATTGCAATTTATATTGAAACTTGTCGGAAGTAACACTTTCGCCATTTGGAATATATAAATTGATAATACGCACGCCATTCACTGTTACTGCTAAAACACGTCTTTGAATATCTTCTATTCCCGGCAGATCAGTTATTTTTTCGTTTATTGAATCACGTGTGATGATAGCAACACCGTTATAAGTGCGTTGCCCAGAATAAACGACACGATAACCAATATCTGTAAATACACTCTCAGGAAAATCGATATCTTGTAATTTGGTTTCTTGTAATGCGAGAGCATCAGGTTGCTCTTTGTTGAGCCATTCTAAAACTTGAGGCAAGCGCACACGAAGGGAATTCACATTCCAAGTAGCAATTTTGAAACCAGACATTTGCTTAACCTCAATGATAAAACACAAGCGCTCAATTCTAACGCTATTCGTTTAATTTCGGCAATGCGTCAAAACAAAAAACCCCGTAAAGAATATTTCTTACGGGGTTTAGAAAAAGAGCCTGGCGATGACCGACTTTGGCATGGAATACCACACTATCATAGGCGCTAAATGGTTTCACTTCTGAGTTCGGGAAGGGATCAGGTGGTACCCACTTGCTATAGTCGCCAGGCAAAAACTGGTTGATGAAAGCGATGTTACTCTGTTTGTTTACTTCAATTTTATTTCGCGGATAACGATCATCCACTATATCTTAATCGATTTCTTCGTCATTAATGAAAGGCTCTGGTTGCCAGCTAAAAACAGGCTGGCATAACAAGCTTTCGTTATGACATCGTCACCAAGATAACTTAAGTGTTATATGGTCAAGTCACACGGTCAATTAGTACTGGTTAGCTAAATACATTACTGTACGTTCACACCCAGCCTATCAACGTTGTAGTCTCCAACGGACCTTTAGGAGTCTTACGACTCGTGAGATCTCATCTTGAGGCAAGCTTCCCACTTAGATGCTTTCAGCGGTTATCTTTTCCGTACTTAGCTACCCGGCGATGCCACTGGCGTGACAACCGGTACACCAGAGGTACGTTCACTCCGGTCCTCTCGTACTAGGAGCAACTCCTCTCAAATCTCAAACGCCCACGGCAGATAGGGACCGAACTGTCTCACGACGTTCTAAACCCAGCTCGCGTACCACTTTAAATGGCGAACAGCCATACCCTTGGGACCGGCTTCAGCCCCAGGATGTGATGAGCCGACATCGAGGTGCCAAACACCGCCGTCGATATGAACTCTTGGGCGGTATCAGCCTGTTATCCCCGGCGTACCTTTTATCCGTTGAGCGATGGCCCTTCCATACAGAACCACCGGATCACTAGAACCTACTTTCGTATCTGCTCGACCTGTCAGTCTCGCAGTTAAGCACCCTTCTGCTCTTATACGCATTGCGCGATGTCCGACCGCGCTGAGGGTACCTTCGTACTCCTCCGTTACTCTTTGGGAGGAGACCGCCCCAGTCAAACTACCCACCATACACTGTCCCCATCCTCGATTAGAAGATCAGGTTAGAGCCCCAAGCATTTCAGGGTGGTATTTCAAGGTCGGCTCCACCTCAGCTAGCGCTGAAGCTTCTTAGCCTCCCACCTATCCTACACAGAAACGCTCAAAGTCCAGTGCAAAGCTATAGTAAAGGTGCACGGGGTCTTTCCGTCTTGCCGCGGGTACACTGCATCTTCACAGCAATTTCAACTTCACTGAGTCTCGGGTGGAGACAGTGTGGCTATCGTTACGCCTTTCGTGCAGGTCGGAACTTACCCGACAAGGAATTTCGCTACCTTAGGACCGTTATAGTTACGGCCGCCGTTTACTGGGGCTTCGATCAAGAGCTTCGCTTGCGCTAACCCCATCACTTAACCTTCCAGCACCGGGCAGGCGTCACACCCTATACGTCCTCTTTCGAGTTTGCAGAGTGCTGTGTTTTTAATAAACAGTCGCAACCACCGATTTTTTGCAACCTCTCTCAGCTCCAGCCGCTGGGCCTTCACCTATCAGAGGCACACCTTCTCCCGAAGTTACGGTGTCAATTTGCCTAGTTCCTTCACCCGAGTTCTCTCAAGCGCCTTAGTATTCTCAACTTGTCCACCTGTGTCGGTTTCCGGTACGGTTCGATGATCTTCATCACTTAGAGGATTTTCTTGGAAGCTTAGCATCAACTACTTCTCCTGTACGTATACAGAATCGTCATCACATCTCAGAATATGAATATGCGGATTTACCTACATATTCTTCCTACTTGCTTAAACTAGGGTGTCCAACACCTAGATAGCCTAGCTTTCTCCGTCCCCCCTTCGCTCCAATTATCAAGTGCAGGAATATTAACCTGCTTCCCATCAGCTACGCTTCTCAGCCTCACCTTAGGGACCGACTCACCCTGCGCCGATTACCGTTGCGCAGGAAACCTTGGACTTCCGGCGTGCGAGTTTTTCTCTCGCATTATCGTTACTCATGTCAGCATTCGCACTTCTGATATCTCCAGCAACCCTCTCAGGTCACCTTCACAGACTTACAGAACGCTCCTCTACCACTCACACATAAAATGCGTGAATCCGTAGCTTCGGTGGATAGTTTTAGCCCCGTTACATCTTCCGCGCAAGCCGACTCGACCAGTGAGCTATTACGCTTTCTTTAAAAGATGGCTGCTTCTAAGCCAACTTCCTGGCTGTCTATGCCTTCTCACATCGTTTACCACTTAACTATCTCTTCGGGACCTTAGCTGACGGTCTGGGCTTTTTCCCTCTTCACGACGGACCTTATCACCCGCCGTGTGTCTCCTGTGATTAAAATTTGCCGTATTCGGAGTTTGCATCGGTTTGGTAGGACTATCACGTCCCCCTAGCCGGCACAGTGCTCTACCCCAGCAAACAACTTCACAAGGCACTACCTAAATAGCTTTCGAGGAGAACCAGCTATCTCCGGGCTTGTTTAGCCTTTCACTCCTAGCCACAACTCATCTCCTACTTTTTCAACAGTAGTGAGTGCGGGCCTCCAGAACGTGTTACCGTCCCTTCACCCTGGTCATGGCTAGATCGCCCGGCTTCGGGTCTAATAACGCCGACTTAACGCCCATTTCGGACTCGGTTTCCCTTCGCCTCCCCTATTCGGTTAAGCTCGCCAACGCTATTAACTCGCTGACCCATTATACAAAAGGTACGCAGTCACCAGATCGCTCCGGCTTCCACTGCTTGTACGCACATGGTTTCAGGTTCTATTTCACTCCCTTCACCAGGGTTCTTTTCACTTTTCCCTCACGGTACTTGTTCACTATCGGTCAGTAAGGAGTATTTAGCCTTGGAGGATGGTCCCCCCGCGAGGCGCCCCTTAAAAACCACTCTGCTTCCAGCATACTTCGTCGCTCATTCGTCTCGCTGCTCATTTACATTGAGTAAACTCCGCTGCTCGACTCTGTCGCTTCTCGTCTGCTGTCGCATACTGATTTTTAAGTGGGCGCCTCTTCTTCAAACAGGATTTCTCGTGTCCCGTCCTACTTTTCGAACGCTTGCACTAATACCATCTTTCACATACGGGGCTATCACCCTCTTCGGCTGGCTTTTCCACACCATTTCGTTAAATCATATTAGCTTTCCACGTTCAGGCTCTTTCCCGTTCGCTCGCCACTACTTGGGAAATCTCGGTTGATTTCTTTTCCTATAGGTACTTAGATGTTTCAGTTCCCTACGTTCGCTTCTCTAAACCTATGTATTCAGTCTAGGATCATAGTATCTCTACTATCGGGTTTCCCCATTCAGATATCCTCGGATCAATGCTCGTTGCCAGCTCCCCGGGGCTTTTCGCAGGCTTCCACGTCTTTCTTCGCCTCTTACTGCCTAGGCATCCACCATGTGCGCTTAATTTCTTGACCATATAACCTAAAGTTATCTCTAACCTAAAGTCATACATACTAAGATTAAACTTGAGTAAACTTTTCAGTGTACTTCGCTTTCTTTCAACCATATTGTTAAAGATCTTTTTGCGCTTTCGCGCTATCTGTTCTAAAAACAGAGAGCAGCTATCTTACTCAACAAACAACTTAATGCAACTCTTTATCACTAAGCTCTTTCTGATCGCTCTTCTCTATTCTTTTCTTACTTCTTACTTCTTACTTCTTACTTCTTACTACTCTTGCTTCTCTTTACGCTTTCTTACTAGCTTGTTTATTACTAGCTTATTTAATAGCTAGCTCTTCCACTCTTCCCTCTCACTCTCCACCGCCACTTCTTACTGGAGCCAGTCGGGATCGAACCGACGACCCTCTGCTTGCAAAGCAGATGCTCTCCCAGCTGAGCTATGGCCCCTTGCTTGTCTTTTTGTTGCCTGACTTCGTTGCATTTTCATCTCCGCTGCTCACATACCAATGTATGCTCCGCTGCTCGACTCAATGCGCCTCGTCATCCAACAAAAATCCTGCGCAATCTCTTTCTGGGCCTGGGTGGACTTGAACCACCGACCCCACGCTTATCAAGCGTGTGCTCTAACCAACTGAGCTACAGGCCCCTTGCTTGTCTTTTTGTTGCCTGACTTCGTTGCATTTTCGTCTTCGCTGCTCACATACCAATGTATGCTCCGCTGCTCGACTCAATGCGCCTCGTCATCCAACAAAAATCCTGCGCAACTTTGCTTACGCCTGCTCTCTGATGCTTGCCATGAGCCTTACTCTTGGAAGTTATTTCAAGTGTCTTTACAAAAAACTAAGAGTGATGAATGTGCGCGCCTATCGAGGTCTATCTTTTTAAAATGAATGATTACTTGCGTAACCTTTCTTTTCGTAAGGAGGTGATCCAGCCACAGGTTCCCCTACGGCTACCTTGTTACGACTTCGTCCCAGTCATGAATCATACCGTGGCAAGCGCCCTCTTTGCAGTTAAGCTACCCGCTTCTGGTACCATCCACTTCCATGACGTGACGGGCGGTGTGTACAAGGCCCGGGAACGTATTCACCGCGACAATGCTGATTCGCGATTACTAGCGATTCCAACTTCATGGAGTCGAGTTGCAGACTCCAATCCGGACTACGAGACGCTTTTCGAGATTGGCTCCCCCTCGCGGGTTCGCGACCCTCTGTACGCCCCATTGTAGCACGTGTGTAGCCCTAGGCGTAAGGGCCATGAGGACTTGACGTCATCCCCACCTTCCTCCAGCTTAACGCTGGCAGTTAATTTAGAGTGCCCAACTTAATGCTGGCAACTAAATCCAGGGGTTGCGCTCGTTGCGGGACTTAACCCAACATCTCACAACACGAGCTGACGACAGCCATGCAGCACCTGTCTCTGCGCTCCTTGCGGCACTCCAGCCTCTCAGCTAGATTCGCAGGATGTCAAGGGTAGGTAAGGTTCTTCGCGTTGCATCGAATTAAACCACATGCTCCACCGCTTGTGCGGGCCCCCGTCAATTCATTTGAGTTTCAACCTTGCGGCCGTACTTCCCAGGCGGAGTACTTATCGTGTTAACTTCAATACCGATAGGTTCCCCTACCAACATTTAGTACTCATCGTTTACAGCGTGGACTACCAGGGTATCTAATCCTGTTCGCTCCCCACGCTTTCGCGCCTCAGCGTCAGTATTATGCCAGGTGGCTGCCTTCGCCATCGACGTTCCTTCCGATCTCTACGCATTTCACCGCTACACCGGAAATTCCGCCACCCTCTCATATACTCCAGCAAGACAGTTTGCGATGCTCTTCCTAGGTTAAGCCCAGGGCTTTCACACCACACATATCTCACCGCCTACGCGCCCTTTACGCCCAGTAATTCCGATTAACGCTCGCACCCTCTGTATTACCGCGGCTGCTGGCACAGAGTTTGCCGGTGCTTATTCTGTCAGTACAGTCAATTTGAAAGGCTATTCACCTCTCAAACTTCTTCCCAACCTAAAGAGCTTTACGACCCGAAGGCCTTCTTCACTCACGCGGCATCGCTGGATCAGGGTTCCCCCCATTGTCCAATATTCCCCACTGCTGCCTCCCGTAGGAGTCTGGGCCGTGTCTCAGTCCCAGTGTGACTGGTCGTCCTCTCAGACCAGTTACCAATCATCGCCTTGGTAAGCCTTTACCTCACCAACTAGCTAATCGGACGCAGGCCTCTCTCTAAGCGC
>Ga0207102_1049_pt1 | contig 21080 bp, 11 predicted proteins | sample Alteio_BWMinHeat_80_FD_153573 | JGI IMG/M metagenome (GOLD analysis project Ga0207102, IMG submission 153573) | Enriched cells from forest soil in Barre Woods Harvard Forest LTER site, Petersham, Massachusetts, United States -... | ecosystem: Environmental > Terrestrial > Soil > Temperate forest >... | reverse complement strand
CGTAGGCGGTCGCCGACTAGGGCGATTGCGATTAGAAGGATCGTCAGCAGGATGGCCGGAGGCCATAAAAGATAACTTTCACCTGGAAAGGCGGTACGCCCTTCGTCCATCAACACGCCCCATGAACAGGAACCCTCCTCACCTAGGCCTAAAAAAGAGAGTCCCGCTTCGCTAGTGATTGCTTCCATCACGGCAAAGGGCAACAGTGTTAATAGCGGTGGAATGGCATTGGGCAAGATGTGGACAAAAATAATGTAGGCATCGCGAAAACCTAGCGCACGACACGCTTCAACATAGAAAAGATTGCGCTGTTTAAAAAATTCTCCGCGGATATAACGACTGAAACCTGTCCAACCAAAAAATCCAATCACGCCAATCACCAGAAAAATCGATTTACTTTGAGTGATCGCTACCATGGTCAATAGCATGAAGAAGGTGGGCATGGCCTCCCACACCTCTAAGCCGCGACTGACAGCAATATCCACTCTGCCTCCATGATAGCCTGCTGCAGCACCGATTGGCACCCCGATCAAGAGTGCTAAACCCACGGCTGTCAACCCTACAAAGAGTGAGATCCGAATCCCAAAGATCAACGCCGCTAATAGGTCCTTGCGATTAATGCGCGTTAACTCCCACCAACTGATGTACTGGTTTAGGCTTTGTTGCCCTCCAGCATCATCTTCCCAATGAAAAGAACGCAACAGAGGCATGACCATCCACTTTAACTGCGCGCTATTTTCTTCTAACCACTGATCTCTATCCGACAGATACTTTAATTCGGATTGGGCTGAGAGATACTCTAAAGATGTTGGGGGCGATTGCTGCATTGTGCGCTTTAATTCCTCAATTTTATTGCGTTCGTGATCTTGCTCCTGCTGCCATAGTGTTGGCAGATGATTTAAATCTACCGGCGTGCCTTGCAGGGATAAGACAACTCTTTGCTGCTGCGCTTTTTGCAGGACGTATTTCAAGACTAAATTGAGCTGTGCATATTTTGAGAGATGCGCGACATCAAAGTTCCAATCGAGAATTTCCCAAGGCTCATGAGCCGGGTCTTTTAGATGTTTCTGAACTTGAACTTGATTTTTTTGCTGGCGATCCTGATTCAACGCGGCGTCTCCGGCGGGATCCACCGGCACTCGATAGGCCAAATACATAAATAGGAGTCCATGAGCAACTAGAAGTGCACTGACTAATACAATACGCAATCGTTTTCTGTTCCGCGTTGCCGCTATAGCGATCAAGATCGCAGGTAATGTGAAAATCCAAATATTAAAAAAGAGGTCCAGTTTTTTAGTAAAAAATTCGGTATAAAAAAGATAGCGAAATACCGGAAAATAGGGTTCTCCCTGAAAAATGACAAATAAAGGTTTGCTGGAGGCCAAAAAGGGCGCATAGATCCCCACTAGGCAAAAGAGACATACCACAGAAAGCGCTGCCATGCCCAAGCGATTTTTTTTAAAACGATCCCACCATTCTATACCCATTATTCTGATACCTGATAGAGGGTTAAGCGCGGATCCAAAAAGGTGTAGGTAAGGTCTGCCACGAGGTAGCCGATGAGAGTCAAAAAGGAGCTGGCTAATGTCGAAAAGAGGATCACGTTGTAATCTCGATTAATAATCGCATCGTAGAAAAATTTCCCAAATCCATTAATTTCAAAAAGAGTCTCCACAATCAAGGACCCCCCTAAAACGATTCCCAAAGAGCTTGCGATGGAGGTTACGATCGTAATGGCCGCGTTCCTGCCAACGTGTTTTACATAGAGCGTCGCCGGCGGAACCCCTTTGGCACGGGCTGTGCGTATATAATCCTGATGCATCACCTCCAAAATAGCTGTCCGTGACATCCTGGACTGTGCGGCCATTCCCCCATACATAATGGCCACAAGCGGCAAGAAGATGTGTTGGATCACATCAAATAGGCGCTGCTTGGTAGTCTGCCACATATAAATGCTATCCGGACTGGTGAAGCCGCTGATCGGAATCGGAATATGCGTAAAGGGAAAATAGTGATTCAAAGCGATTTTCTCAATCAGAAAGGGAGCCACCACAAAGATCGGAATGGCGTAGAGCGAGAGAAAAACAAGGTTTAAAAAGTAATCAGGAGCGCGATTTTGGTACAAGGCCATGCAAAACCCAAAGATTTGACAGCAGACAAATGTCATCATCATTGGCAAGATAGATAGTGTAAGAGAATACTTAAAACGCCTTGTCACTTCACTGATCACCGTCTTGTTATTATCATTGCGCAATGTGCCAAAGTCGAGCGTCATGATGCGGCTCATGTAGCGAAAAAACCGCGTTTGAAAGAACAGCATTCCTATTTTTTCTCTTGTTGTTGGTTCAAAGCTATCTGTGGACTCATGTGCAACATACCACTCTTTCACCTGTTTGGATTTAGCGGTGAGCTCTGCATTCGCTGCACTCTCAGTGGATCTGGGATCAAGCAAAAAGCTTCTCAATAGCTGATTATCTTTAGCGATTTGGCGATTGGATTGCTTCTCTTGCGCGGATAAATTAGGTCCTAAGACCGCTTGTCGCGTGCCTCCCCGCACAAAAAAACGAATGGCCATGCGACGCATCTCAAAGGACTCTTGCGGATTGTCTATCACAGCCATCAGTAAGGGCATGATAAAGCGCGCGCGATCTCCAAATGCCGTCCGTAGGGACTCATAATCCTTGACGCTCAGCTCTGTGGTGGAATTGGGAGTCTCTTTACGCGTAACGAGTTGCGCAAGTAATTGATGCACCTCATCGGCAGTTATCCAAGGCCATGTGTTCAAAATGATTGGCAATGTCAATCCATAGCGCTCTCGAAATTGCAAATACTGGTCATCGCTTCCAAAGGCTACCGAATGGTCATCTTGTCGCATGCCCTCAGGTGAGATGCGCAGCATCTGGACGGGATCCCCAGGAGCCAAATTAATGATGACAAAATTCACCAATAAAATAAAAAACAGTGTAATGGGCAGTAAAATCAGACGCTGTATGATGTAGCGAAACATCTAGAAACCACCTTGCTTGATCCAATAAATGCTGCTATCGGGTTCTGCGACATTAGCGCCGGGAACGAGGTCTTGTCGATCAATCGGCAGAAAGACGTTTTGAACATACTCGCGATACAACATCACCGATTTAGGCGTATAGAGAAAGGTGTAAGGGGCCTCATCATGGATAATCGCATCGAACTGATGATAAAGCGCAATGCGCTTTTTAGGATCGGCTTCATATTGCAACAGATCGATAAGCGCATCCGCTTTCGCATTGGCAAATCCAATGACATTTGAAGAACCTTTTTCTTTATCCCCAGCCGAGTACCAGAGCTGCTTAACATCCTCCGGAGGCGTTCCTAAAGACCAAGCCATCAATAACGCATCAAAACTCTTATTATTAAATGCCACTGTGAGATCGGCGACATCGACTCCATTCAGATTGCAGATGATGCCAATCTCTTTAAAAGAGGTTGCCACATATTCGGCAATGGCTTTAGCGATTGGCTCTTTTACAAAATAGGTTAAATTGAATTGAAAAGGGACGCGTTTACCATCAATCTCTTTATCGATAATGCCATCCCCATTGCTATCATACCAACCCTCTTCAGCTAACAGTGCGCGCGCCTTTCGTGGATCATATGGCCAAGGTTCAATCGATGGGTCATGGGATGTCGAATAGGGATAAAAGGGTCCTGTGATCTCAATTCCCATGCCGTTCAAATTTTGGCGAATAATGCGCGCGCGGTCAATAGCCATGGTCAGTGCACGGCGCACATTTTTGCTGGTAAAATAGGGCTTTGCCTCATTCCAGCCAATAAATGTATATCTGCGCGCAACGTAATCGATGCGTTTAATCGCCGCCCCATTAGCCACCTGATCTTTGTATTGGGAGGACTGTGTGAAGGTGGCATATTCAGGAAGCTGGTCCGGACGCAGCGTATATGTTTCCAATTGATTGAGCTTGAATTCCTGCCAAACGGATGAGGGCGAGTCTTTGAAAGCCACCTCTTGTTTATCGAACAGCACATCCAAGGGGAAATAATGATCGGGATTGCGCTTGAATCGGATGAGGCGCTCGGTCATGCCATCAAATATCCAAGGACCGCAACTGGGGATGATATTTTTTGCCCAATGCTGAGAAAAATTCTGCGCCCAAACGGAATTCGTGCGATAAGTCTCTTTATCCGAATCGTCTTCGATAATTTTCGTGCCATCGGGAAAATATTGATAGACAAAAGAGGCTAATGGCTTTAACCCTCCTGTAATCAGTTTTGAGACATATTCCGGTTTATATTGAATCTCACCATCTGGCTGTGTGACCTTTTCCATCTTCCAGCGCACAACAAAGGTGAGAGGATCGATCACCTCAAACTCTTGAATGTCTCCGATAAAGTTGCGCATCGCTACAGCGCCCTCTTCTTGAACGCTCGGATTCATCACAGCATCAAAATAGAACTTAAAATCGGAAGCCGTCACTTGATGTTTCTTCAAAAAATGCGGAGCCAAGTTGACCTGTTCAGAAAAATAGTCTTGTCTCAAGGGTTGCCAGTAGACCCCATCCCGCAGATGCACCCAATATTCTTGTAATCCCGCCTTGCTCTGCCTGGACTCCACTTTAATGGCCATATTTGGGCAAAACGTTTCGTAAATCCCAAATTGCGACCTTGAGACAGACACGTTGCATAGATCGAGCCATGTAGAGACTTCACCCCAATTGGTAAAAGGATGTAAATTATCAGGTTTGGCCACAAGGGCCTGATGAAAGGTGCCATGTGGCTTAAAGTTTTTGCCCAATAATTTCGGCAGGACAACAGCGTAAAAGGGATCTTGACCCAATAAATTGGGCAAAGTGGCATCCAGGTGCGGACGTGCCGTTAGTCCGCCAAGGGCTAACGGGGGTTTATTTTGCGGTGTTGTTGCTATTGTTGCTGAATTTGCCTGGTTTTTCGCAGTACTTGGAGAAGCCTCTTCAGGTGAATCCTCTTCTGCTTCAACAAAATGCAGCAATTCGCCCATGATGTCCGCACGCGTTTTATCCATCGCAGACTGCATCATCGTCATCTCAACTTTGATCTGAGCGACATCCATTCGTATGGCGCGCATATCCTCTTCCAACAGAAGGGACGACCAATAGAGCATCGCCATAAAGGCGAATAGACCCAATCCTAAGATGAAGCGAAAAATGTACAGACCAATAGGCTCTTTATTCATGCGCGATTCCAATTGTGAGAGTTTCTCCTATACACAAGACAACTCAAAAATCGGTATTTGGAGGACGCCAAAGCCCCAGGATTCAACGATTGTAAAAGGGGTTATATTTCCTAATATTACCCCTTTTACAATCGTTGAATCCCGGGAGCTTTCGCGTTCTCCAAATACCGATTTTTGAGTTGTCTTGTGTATAAAATAAGGATTTACTCAATTTGAGACAATTGGATATTAGCTTTTTATCGAGCGATACGCAAGCAAACTGGCGTAAAATAAGCACAATATTTGTCCATGAATTGGCTATTGGTTTAATTTCGTCCAACCTTCTGTCGCCGCATTCGCGGCTAATTCTCATTTGAATTCAACCCCAGGTTTACACCTGGGGCTATATGCCATCACCGCTATCGCGGTTTAAATAGTATAAAAAGTAGAAATTGATTAACTATAAAAGCCGCGAATGCGGCAAAAGCATATAGCCCCAGGTGTAAACCTGGGGTTGAATTCAAATAGGAACTAGCCGCGAATGCGGCGACAGAAGGCTGGACGAAATTAAACCAATGGTTTAATTTAGCTAGAAACATCATAAAACTATTGAAGGAAACATCTCTGTTTAACGCTCCGCACGTAAGGCAAGTTATTTTACGCCGCTGGAACAATATCCTCAACGCCTCGAATATCCAGGTCGTGAGAAGAGAGTCCCCAAAACTCACATAAGTACTTATGAATCATTTCTCCAGTATTTTGTTTGGGGCAAATAATGAGAGCAACGCCAGGATCGGCAATGTAAATTTGACCTTCTTTTTTCATAAGAGCCATACCATGAGGCCCTACATCTGTTAGCATATTAAGGGAGTATTCTCCGTCCGGAGCTTCATCCACCCATATTTGTAAGTAATTTTTCTCGTCGATATCTCCAAGCCCAACTAAACACTCCAAGGTCATTTGCCTTTTACCGATAGCTCTAAACACCTCACTCTGTGCTTTATAATTCTCAACTGGTGCAGTTCTCTCTGGATAATCCATGACAACTTTTTGAAAAGTTTCTGAGATAGTAGTGATTACTTTGTTAAGTTTTTTTTCCCCGACTAAATGCACTTGAGGTTGAAAATCAACTACTGATGAACAGCACTTTGCTGCTGTATATAATGCTTGTAAAGCTACAGAAGTGACTCCTGGACCTGTTTGATATTTTGCAGCAGCTTCTTTTAAATGAGTCTCATAATCTCTCTCGGGATCCCCTTTTATTAGCTCCTGTAGGCGCCAAATAAAATCGGTGCGTATTCCCAAACATACACCACTAAAATGAATTAATTTCTCAGATTGCTTGACATCATACTGAAGGGGGTCCATTTGCAGCGAACCCGTTAATTCATTCAATTGAAGTTGCATTGCTTGAGCTCGATTTCGATCCGCTTCTAAATATTTTGCTTCAATCCAGGGGAGATTTTCAATCCGAGACAACAACCTCCCCCCTATGGCTTCAATCTCACTCGTTAACTCATTGGCACACATTTGTTTAAACTTATCTTCCCAGTGTTTTGCTTCAACTTCATTTCCTTGATTTCTGAAAAGAAAACTCAATTGAAGCATCGCGTTAGTACTATCGTTATTATTCGCTAGAATCTCTAAGAATTCCTCTTCATATTCAGGAGTAATGACAGTTCTATATCGAAAAGTCTCCATTTTCGTTAGCTGCTTGAAAGCCTGTTCATAAGAATCCGGTGCAGCCTCTGAGCCTCCCTTGATAATTTTCCCAAAAAGATTTATAGCTTTTTTAAAATCTTGTGGAACCCCATACCTTCCTGATCTATAGATCTTAGCCAATTCAAAAGTAGCGGAAAAATCTCCCAATTCATCTGCTTTCTGCAAATAACCCACTCGTTTAGGTAATTGGGTCTTGGCATCACACCTAGCAGCAAGGGATAGATAGACCTTAGGCGTTGCAACATCTGAAAGCTTCTTACGTAAAGAATCGATACGTTCTGAGGGAATGAGTTCCTTCATTCTTGGGCTTAAATGCTCTAGTTTAGGCAATAGTTCATGAGCTCTTTCTACGATATTTTCAGTTGCCGGAAACTCCTTTTCAACAGCAAAATCGGCTGCAAGTCGATTAAATTCATCTACAACGAACTGTCGATCGGCGTTAATTTCCTCTTTAAATTTTAATAGACATTCTGAAATGATTTCTTTTCTCTCATCGAGAGTACCCAACCTCAAACGTGCTAGATTGTCAAGCAATGAATACCCTAAATGTTTAAAATGATCTATATGTGTATCTTCCCATAATGATTCATCTTCGGTTGTCAAAGAAAGCAATTGTTCCATACCCAGCTCTTCATTGTCCTTATTCCCACTAGATAAAAGTATAATTGAATCAACAAGCCACCAACATTTTTCAGCAGATTCCATTAAAGGACTTTGTTTTAAGGCTAAAAAAAATCGATTGGCAACAGAGTCGGCATTTTGATTTTTAAGCAAACGGGGTAGCATGTCTGTCAAGAAAATCTTTACCTGTTGGTTATTTATCCCAGCTAAATGATTGCTTGCTTCCTCGTACAACCGACTGCGCATGTTCGCATTTACTACTTTATGTAAAAGAAGCACCAACTGACCGATACTGTTCTTTTGTAGATCCAGTGGTCCTACAGAGTCCTTTGATAGGTATGTTTCCTTGAAAAACCTTATAAACTCCGTCTTCTCCTTGGAACTTTGAAAGTGATCATTCAAACTATCTAGGAATCTATCCAATTCCTCTATGCTACTTAAGATATTAGGATCAGAAGGGGCAACAGAATCAACAGGTAAATGTTGGGGCTTAGCATTTGCTTTCATGCTCCCCAAAACAACTTTACCTTGCTCATCCTTAACAGCTTGATCTGATCCTTGCATAATTTTTAATGGCGTCCTTCCGAAATTACTTTTTTCTTCTAACCTAAACAACTCATTTTCATGTCTTTGAGCAGATCCAAGCAATTTTAGATCGGCACATAAAGCCCTCATTTTTTTTATTGTATTAAGGAGTTGTGGCCTGGCTTCTGGGATAATATTTTGAAATTGATGTAGGGCTGCTATTCTGGTTGTTAAAAGTTGATCGGCTGTCTCTATTACACGAATTGTTCTGGAGGCCTCTTGCAGGACTATCACTTTTTCAGCTAACACACTCATTTTTTTGACGGTCATTGCCAGGAATGACCTTACGTCTGTGCTAGAAAATCGTTTGATTGTTTGTAGAAAATTTTTATTTTTCTCTAGATTCAGCATTTCGGCAGAGGAATCTGATAAGAGCTTCTCTATAATCTTTATCGATGCTCCTCCTCCCCCAAGCTTCACTTGATGCTCTCCCAACGATGCATTCACGGATTCCAATGTTTTCTGCGCACTCGAAACCGCCTGCTGAATAACATTCACATCTTGTTCAATCTCCGAAATCTGCTTTTGGGGATTTTGTTGCCCAGGAACGTGGCCATCTGGTGTAATAGGCTTGGATGGGATTGAAGGTCTTTCACCAGAAATACTCATAACTTATTCGTCCTTTAAAAAAAATAATCAAGAAACCACCTAACATTATTCTAACTTAGTTATACTCTAATCATACATTAATTACAAATCATGGTAAGTCGAAGCATGAAAAGGTAGCCAGGCCGTCTGAGGCTGTGAAAAAATTTGACACTTTATTGTGCTCACCCCGTTTAGGCATAGTGCTGCACACAATTATTCCTTGATAGTATTCATGGCAAGGCGAAGCAAGAAGGTAGCCAGGGCGTCCCGCCCTGTGCATGAGGGCGGGACGCCCTGGCTACCTTCTTGCTTCGCCTTACCTCTCAATTCTCGATTGCTAAATACAGGAATGGGTAAACTATAGGGGTGGACGATTCCATATATAGGATTTTGCGTCTGAAAGTGGAATAATATGAATGTAAATAAATCTTGTTTTATCTGCATTTTATCTGCATAATATAGATGTTAACCAATGCAGATAAAGAGCCATTATTATGCCGATAAAATTTAAACCAAATTACGTCATTTCTTCAAAAATTATGAATTGCCTGATGCTCATTGAAGGAGCAAAGCAAAAAATATTGCACTTACCTTTGACGCCAACGGTTCTCACCTCTTTAAGAGAAACAGCGCGCCTTTATACTACCCATTATTCGACAATGATTGAGGGAAATAGGCTTGATCCAGATCAAATTGCAGTTGTTTTAAGGCATCAAGGCCACTTTCCTGGGCGTGAGCGTGATGAGCATGAAGTAAAGGGCTATTATGCTGCATTGACCCAAGTAGAAAAATGGGCAGCACAAGGCGCAAATATCACAGAAAAAATGATCCAGACACTTCATGCATTGGTCATGGCCAATGGTAAAACAAATACTAAACCTACCGCATATAGGGATGGTCAAAATGTGATTCGAGATGGTAGAACAAAAGGAATTGTATACATGCCTCCAGAGGCTAAAGACGTGAAAAATTTGATGACAGGCATGGTAGATTGGATTAATAAAAATATTGAGTTGCCTTGTCCGCTTATTGCAGGAATTGCTCATTATCAATTTGCAACCATCCATCCTTATTATGATGGTAACGGTAGAACAGCGAGGTTGCTGACCACATTGATTCTACATTTAGGAGGCTATGACCTGAAAGGACTTTATTCTTTGGAAGAATACTATGCTCTGAATTTAGCTGCTTACTACGAAGCAATTAGTGTTGGAGAATCTCATAATTATTATATAGGTCGAGCTCAAGCAGACATCACAAAATGGGTGGAATATTTTGTGGACGGAATGGCTGTTTCTTTTGAAAATGTTTTGAAGCGCATGAATGAAGCTAAAGAACAAAATTCACCCGATCAAAGCGCTCTGATTAGAAAACTGGATCCTAAACAACGGAAAGTACTTGAGTTATTTCAAGAATTTGAAGTAATTACTAGTCGTCAAATTGGTGAATTATTTGGATTTAAGCCACGTACAAGTGCAGCACTTTGTGCAAGTTGGGTTGAAGGTGGCTTCCTAACAATAGTTGATTCATCAAATAAGGGACGAAAATACAACTTGTCAGCTGAATATCAGAAGCTGCTAATTTAAGATACCATCGAATAGCACGTGCTTAAAAAGTCATGGCAATGCGAAGCAAGAAGGTAGCCAGGGCGTCCCGCCCTGTGCATGAGGACGGACGCCCTGGCTACCTTAATAGATAACAAGATGATAATAGGCCGGCGAGGCCGGATTTAGAATGAGATGGGGTATAACATCCAGCTCAGCCAAGCCGCGGCAGATCGATAGGCCGCCGATTAACAGAGCTGCACCTCCCATTACTTTTTGATAGTAGGGGCGCAGCTGTTGGAATAGAAAATGGGCATTCATGGCCAATAATAAGGATGGAGATGTCAACAAGGCAAAGGCCAATCCGTTAATCATGCCTACCCAAATATCCCCCGCTAAGGCACAGGCCGAAAAGACGATTAATGTCTGTCCACAGGGTAATGTAACTGTAAAAAATCCAAATAAAAAAGTGGGCCAGGCGCGATCGCGCAGCATGAGTAGGGAAAGGGTGTGATTGACTGTTGATAATCGTTTGGCAAGCCATTTATAACCTGGGTAATGCCATCCCATAAACGTGTAGATGCCGACAGCTAAAATGGCTCCGCCAAAGATGAAGCTCGCCAAGGCTGGGATATGGTATAACTTCAAAAAATAGTGGAGGACGGCGCCCATTTCCCCCGCAATCATCGCAGCTAATGTGAACGAAAGCGCGCGTCCAAAAAAGTAGTAGTAGCGGAAGCGATGCTGACCCAGCATCATGACTAGAGGACCACACATTCCGATGCAATGCAGGTTTCCCAGTAAATATATGGGTAACATAGTGAGCAATAGCGTCATGGTGTTGGATCCTTTTTTTAAGAGAAATTCGAAGAAGGTAACCACAGCCTCTCTCGCCCCAAGAACCAGGGCGGGACGCCCTGGTTACCTTCTTCGAATTACGGAATCACCTCTTTAGTCTAGGCTACAAAGGCTCCGCCTTTAATTAATTGTTTTTTTCATCACTCTGTTCGCTGTAAACGGCTTCATAGCGCAACTGCTGCACTTTGGACATGTCTAATCCGGTGTTACCTGAACGCTTGGAATAGGCGACTGCAGTGACGATCACCATCAGTCCTGCAAATAATAGAAAAACGAATCCTGCGGAAAGTTGTATCCATGATATTTTTGAGGCTAATAAGCTCATTTTTTATCCCTTACGGTTGGTGTTTGGATTCACTATACGCCATTCATGTTGATTTTCTAAAGCTTTTCGTTTGGGCAAAAATTCAAATTTTTCCATCTAGTTTCATCTTTCTCGCGTTTAGCCAAAGCTTTTGCTTGATTTATAATTCCCTTTGTGCTATAATCGGGTCCATCTGCATTGAATAAAGTTAGTAAACAACAGCCGCTTTTAGGCTCTCATATTGGGGGATTCTCTGGATGTCTCTAGATAAAGGTACAAAAGAAGAAATTACCAAAAAATTCCAGCTTCACGAGAAGGATACAGGATCTGCGGATGTACAAATCGCAATCCTCACGGAACGCATTATTGAGTTAACAGAACATCTAAAACGCGCACCAAAAGATCATGGTTCACGTTTAGCTCTTCTTAAACTCGTAGGGCAACGCCGCCGTCTCTTAGAGTACTTGAACTCGACAGATACGAGTCGTTATCAAGCTCTTATTGCAAAATTGAAGCTTAGAAGGTAATTGCTCTTCAACTTAAGTTGGATTTTCGTAAAATCCAATACATCACCTATTTTACAAAAGCAGCCAAATGGCTGCTTTTGTTTTTTCTCACTTACCTCATACACAACCTATTTAACGCGAAGGTCGCGAAGAGAGCGAAGAAAACGCGAATGTTTATGACCTTGGTGGATAGAATGGACTACGTGTATGGTATGGACAAATCTAAAAAATGACGTAACAGTCCACATACCCTCAATGCTGCTAAAAAATTAAACGCAGAGGACGCAGAGGGCGCAGAGAGAAAAAAGAGAGAAAGAGAAAGTATTTTTATAAGGAATGCACTTTCCTACAATTCGAATACAAAAAATTAAACGCAAAGATGCAGAAAGTCAAAGATATTTTTTTTGTGGGAGCAATCCCTAAACCTTTTCTGCGCTTAATTTTTTAGCGATATTGAGGGCATGTAAACTATTTCCCTCTCTCTTTTTTTTCTCTGCGCCCTCTGCGTCCTCTGCGTTTAATTTTTTAGCAGTATTGAGGGTATGTGGACTGTTACGTCATTTTTTAGACTTATCCATACCATACACGTAGTCCATTCTGTCCACCAAGCCTATAAACCTTCGCGTTTTCTTCGCTCTCTTTGCGTTAAATAGGTTTTGCGTAAGGTGAGTTTTCCCCAAAATCAGCTTTTTTCCATATTTTCCTATTTTACCTTGATATCAACCTATCTAGAGAGTTAGAATAGTGAGCATTTACAGAATCATTTAAACTATTTTAGGAGTCAAACTATATGCAACGTCACACAATCACTGTGCCTGTCGGAGAACATCAAATCACTTTCGAAACAGGAAAAATCGCTCGACAAGCTAATGGCGCTGTGCTTGTTCGCTGCGGCGAAACCATTTTATTATGCACGGCATGCGCAGCTCCAGACGCCGACAAAAAAACAGACTTTTTTCCCTTACGTGTCGATTACCAAGAAAAATTTTCTTCTGCCGGTAAAACTCTAGGCGGATTCATCAAACGCGAAGGACGTCCTACGGAAAGAGAAACGCTTGTTTGCCGTCTCATTGACCGCCCGCTGCGCCCTATGTTCGAAAACGGCTATTATAATGAAGTGCAATTGCTCAATTACGTGCTATCTTTTGACGGAGCAAATAGCCCTGATGCTTTAGCCATTTGCGGTGCTTCAGCGGCTCTTGTGCTCTCAGATATTCCTTTGATTAAACCTGTCGGTGGCGTACGCGTTGGTCTTGTCGCTAACAAATTTATCGTGAACCCCACAGTCCAACAACAGAAACAGTCTTCTCTAGACCTTCTTCTAGCAGGTACGGAAGATGCGATTTTAATGATCGAAGGCTGCTGCAACTTTTTAACAGAAGAACAAATCCTCGAAGCGATTGACGTCGGACATAAAGCGATTAAAGATATTTGTGAGGCCTTAAAACAGTGGCAAACAAAACATGGCAAATCGAAATCCCGCCACACCTTGCGTCCTCTCTCCAAAGAAGTCTTAGATGCAGTTGATCAGATCATTAAACCTTTAATCGATCCCGCATTACGCATTAAAGAAAAACAAAAAAGAGGAAAAGCCTTTGATGACATGAAAGAGGCTGTGAACAAAAAGCTTCTTCCTGAGGGCGTAGAACCTAAATTCTCTAATAGCGATGTTGCGTTTGCCTTAAAGGAAAGACAAGCATATTACATGCGCCAAATGATCTTAAATGAGAATGTCCGCAGCGATGGAAGAACCTCTACAGATATTCGTCAAATCGATATCGAACAAAGTTTACTGCCACGTGTTCATGGAAGCTCTCTATTTACCCGCGGCGAAACACAAGCCATTGCAACCTGCACCTTGGGGGGCAGCGGCATGTCACAGCGCTTTGAAGACCTACATGGAGAGGGCTCTCAACGCTTCTACCTACAATACTCATTTCCTCCATTCTCCGTTGGAGAGGTGGGTAGAGTGGGTCCGGCAGGACGCCGCGAAGTGGGCCATGGTAAACTTGCAGAGCGCGCGCTTGAACCCCTGCTTCCCTCCAAAGAAAGTTTTCCTTACACGATTCGTTTGGAATCTAACATCACCGAGTCCAACGGCTCCTCCTCAATGGCTAGCGTCTGCGGTGGCTGCTTAGCGATGATGGATGCAGGCGTACCCATTAAACGTCCTGTGGCTGGTATTGCGATGGGTTTAATCTTGGAAGAAGGCCGCTTCACTATTTTATCTGATATTTTAGGCATGGAAGATGCTTTAGGTGACATGGACTTCAAAGTCACCGGAGACAAAGAGGGCGTCACTGCCTTCCAAATGGACATCAAAATCGAGGGCATTACGCCTGAAATCATGAAAGCAGCCTTGGCGCAAGCCAAGAATGGACGCGTTCATATTCTAGCTAAAATGCTAGAGGCTTGTCCTTCGCACAAAAAAGAGATGTCTATTTATGCTCCACGCATTGAAACCCTTCAAGTAAAACCTAGCAAGATTGCAACTGTAATTGGACCAGGCGGCAAACAAATCCGCAGCATTATCGAAAAAACAGGCGTTCAAATCGATATCAACGACGAGGGCTTGATCAGCATTTCTTCACCAACTTTGGAGGGCATTGAAGCCGCAAAAGAGATCATTTTTGGGCTTACAGCTGAAGTCGAAATCGGTCGCGTCTATAACGGGAAAGTTGTCTCTATCGTGCCTTTTGGAGCCTTTATCGAAATTTTACCAGGAAAAGAGGGATTGTGTCACATCTCTGAATTTGACCATTCCCGTATCAACAATCTAGATGAGCACATCAAGGTTGGGGATCAAATTCCTGTAAAGGTACTTGATATTAATGAGCGCGGCCAATTAAAACTAAGCCGAAAGGCCACGTTGGTTTAAGAACACAATTTTAAACACAGAGAACACAGAGGGCACAGAGAAAAACAAGAACTTATGTAAAATTCAGATATCCCTCAATATCGCTAAAAAATTAAACGCAAAGACGCAAAGGCGCAAAGAGAGGGTTGAATAAACCCCTTTGAATGGTTCAATAAAAAATTTATCTTTGCGTCTTTGCGTTTAATTTTTTAGCGATATTGAGGGGTATCTGAACTGTTATTTCATCTCTTATTTCTCTCTGTGTCCTCTGTGTTTAAAAAATGATCAAAAGATGGTGAGCATAAAAACTTTTAGGTGTATTTCCTATGATTTCCTATTTTTTGCTTATATACTCCGATTTTGTTAACTGGACCCAGGAAGCGGCCCAATCATTTTTTCAATGGCTAAGCACTCCTCTTTTTTATATTTCAGAAATTCCCATTACTGCACTGAGTATTCTGCGCTTTGTTCTTATTATGACGCTTACCGTCTGGTTTTCGCGTTTGCTTTCGAATGCCCTAACGACTCTTTCCGGAGCGCGCATTGGAATGCGCAAGTCCCGTGTCTATCGCATCAAAAGGCTTTTTGAATATCTCTTTTTGGCTACCGGATTTTTAGTGGCCATTGCTGCTGTAGGCTTCAATTTCTCCAGTTTGCTGGTCGTTATCGGTGCTCTTGGCGTCGGATTGGGATTTGGACTCCAATCGATTTTTAATAATTTCATCTCCGGCATTATTATTTTATTTGAAAGCCAACTCAAGGTGGGCGATTTTATTGAATTAGAATCGAATACACATGGAGAAATCCTAGAAATCAACGCGCGCAGCACAATCATTGCGACCAATGACGGCACCGAAGTGATCGTCCCTAACTCCGAAATCATCACACATAAGGTCGTTAATTGGACTTTAAGGCATCCATATCGCCGTATCCACGTCCCGTTTCATGTAGCCTACGGAATCGATAAAGACAAAATGGCTCGTATTGTCATCGAAGCTGCAAAAAAAATCCCTAAAACACTGACTAGACCCTCCATTCCAGAACCTATCGTAGATTTTATTGCGTTTGGGGAAAGCTCTCTTCTTTTCGAACTTGCGGTTTGGGTAAACGATGTTGCAGCAAAAAGCTCAAAAACCACTCTTTCTGATTACCTTTGGGCCATTGACACCGCCTTAAATGATAATCAGATTCCCATTCCTTATCCCCAAATGCATCTTACAATCAAAAAAGATAGCGAATTGGATACACAGGATTAATTGTAACAGTTACGAACTTAAAATAGTTTCTATATACCCACTGCACCTCTCTTTGCATCTTTGCGTTTAAATTTTTAGTGATATTGAGTGTATCTGAAACGTTACGATTAATTAAAACAATTAATACTAATTAAATATTTATTGCATTTTAATCTCTATTGCATTATAATCAATCTTATTAGCGTTTAAAACCACATTTTTTAGGACAACCATAAATATGTCGTCATCTTCATCTTCACACAGACTTCTTCCTCCTGTACAACCATCCACAGCTGCAGCTACAGCTCGACCTACATCTGTCTCACAACTCGCTAGTCCTACGTCCTCTATTTTAACAGCAACGCAGATGAGACTGACTCTGGCTGCTATAGGGGGAACTCATCAACATTTACCTCCGGCCCAAGAGCTTTACAGGGCACCTTCAAATCGGCGCTATGCACAGTTAATATCTCCGCGCGATTCTGCATCGCCCAATCCACAAAGACGCACTCCGATTGAAGACGATTCCTTGGACGCTTTTTGTGATGGTGGAGCGCACACCCCAAAAACAAGAGCTATTGCGCTTTCGGTAAGTCGAAAGCGCTCTGCATCTACATCTTTATTAGACGACCTACCTCCTCTTCCCTCCGGAGCCTTAACAAACCCTTCCTCTCCTAGACAAATTTCATCCCCGGCAGTTCCATCCCCGTTAGTTCGCCGTAAACTGCGACATGTCGACAGCGCATCTCCATCACAGGCTACCTGCCTCACTCCGATAGCAGCCGAATGGAAACTCTCCCCGCAACTGACGCCTAGGCGCTCCTCTACTCCTTTTTCAACCATATTCTCTCCAGATACCTCCCAAGCTGTTTTACCTCCGGCTCAACTCCACTTCGCACCGCATATTCCAAGCGCTTTAAATTTCGAGAAGTCTGGTCGCCCTGTTTTAAAAATGCGCTCAGCAGTAGGATCTTCATCTCTAGCTTTGAATCCATTACTCCCTCAACTTGCCCTTAAGGCACCAGCACAACCCATCAACATCAATTCTCATCTCCTCCCTGTATCTCCATTTACTCCAATTTCAGATGACGTCGATGTCAGTATGGTAGAGGAGCCTCGTGCACAAGCTAGTCTTGCTCCATCCACTGCATCAGCCAGTCCTGCTGCGTCTGCTAGCTCTACCGCAGTTGTTAACAGGGTAAAGAGTGGCCCATTTAATACAACCTTTCATGATGATGCCTATAGACCTGGTAGTAATCCAGTTCTTTGGAAGATTGCAAGCTATCTTTCCTTAGAAGACTTCTGTAATTTTACTAAATTAACGACAGCTACGGCCAAGCTGTGGAAATGCGCCCTATTAATGAAACAGTTATTTGAACGCTATCCACTAGGACAATTACTCAACAGTCGACTAAGCATCTCTAAAGAAGACTATACGATTTATCGAACTCCGTCCGCATGGCTAACAGCTGCAGCCACTCAAACATCTGCTATAGAAGTGTTGGACGCCAGTGGTTGCGTTAACCCCAATTTCCGCACATATAAGAAATTGATGCAATTGCCCAACTTAATCAGACTTATTAAAGCCTCTATCAGGCTACGCATACTCAATTTAAACTCGACAACTTTAGCGAAGCGAGAGGGTGTTGCTGCTGATCAACCCCGTCTTTTCCAAACACTATTAGCCGCTTTAGACCGCTCCCCTCAAGGCGAAAAAGCCGTCTATTTGACTGAGCTCCATTTAGCGGACACCGACATTGGAGATGATGAACTCACTCTTTTAGCGAACTCAACATCTGCAAAAGGGATTGTCCTTTTAGACCTATCTAGATGTAAAAAAATCACCTCTAAAGGCATTAAAGCATTAGCCGCCTCAACGTACCTAAAGCTAACGACACTCTATTTACCTGAAACAGCAAACATGCAAAAAGATGCGATGCAGGCGTTGTTCTACTCTCCTGTTACGGCAAATCTTCACACCTTAGCTTTTGAAGATGGGGATGACCTCAAGTGTGACATTTGGATAGAGTTGATCGCAGAATCTCCCACGCTTAATACATTGGAAAAGCTTTACTTAAACAATAGCCGCCACCTTAGCCACAGAACACTTAAGCAGCTTCAAACAGCTCCAAAGTTTCAAAAACTCACCCTACTACACATTTCTCATGCGCCCTTGATTGAAGCAGTAGATCTATATACCCTTTTTAACTCAGGAAACATCTCTAGGATCACCGATTTAGCTTTAACGGATCTCGTAAGAGTTGAAATGCGTTTAAATGCAGAACCTTTTAAAAACCTCCCTCATCTTCAGCGCTTGAAGCTGCAGCTGGATCTCTCTGGGGATGATACAGCGCTATTAACCTGGATTGCCAACCTTGACTCATTAGTCCATCTTGATCTATCCCACAATCGCCGCTTTGAAGATACCGGCTTAGAAAAATTATTATTACATGCCACTGCAAGATTTAAAAAAGTGACCCCTGGAAAATCGAATCCACTTAGATCTCTAAACCTGAGTGCGACCAGCATTAGCAATGTAGGGTTGATTCTTTTATCAAGACCTGTACTAAACCCTATACGCTCCGCCCAACCTCCCTATCAAGTGATGTTTCCCAATTTAGAATCGCTGTCTCTAGATGCTAATGAAGATATAACGCTTAATGGCATACTCAAACTTCTGGAGTCACCTAAGAGTGAAGGATTCAAACCTTTGCATTTACCCCATGAAAAGCTTCAGAGCATCGATATCGGTATCTCTTACACCAACTGTTACAATCCACAAACAGACCGATGGCATCTAGACATCTTAGATCCCAAATGGTCCGATGCAGGGCCGGCTGAACTGGCACATCTCAGCAATGTAGAGAGAGAAAACCGAAAAAAGGCATACAAGAAATTTTTAAACCTGATTCAATGTCAATCATTAGTGGATAACCCTATAAAATGAATCCTTTAGCACGTCCAGATCCCAGCTTTTTAGCTAGCTATTATGCAGCAGCTTCCCCTGTGGGGCCTCCGTCTGCTTCAATTATTAGCCTTTATCCGGCATCTGCATCTGCATCCGTTCATTTTTCTGGAGATGATCAAAAAGATGACTTGGATATGGACGATGATTTAGAGAGCCCACACACAGCTGATGACCACTCCAGAGTGCATCATCACGGCGCACCCGCCATGGTTAACCCTGGTTCTGCAGCTTGTTCCAGTCCGAAAGACCCAAAAGACAGCAACCAAGCAGATGCCTACTTAGGATCTCTTTTTACGGATCAATTCGAATTATCGGCCGCTAACCAGCCTTCCTTATACCACCAATGTGTACATGTAAAACAACGCCCCGTAGATGAAGCTGTTGAGCAAGCCGCTTTAGACTGCCTTCCTGAAGTCGGCAAGTACCATCAAAGCATTTTAAAAACGCACTTACATCTTGCCGCTACGCGCTCGATTGCAAAAGAATTTGCTAAAAAATGGCGTTCAGAACTTCTTTTTGGTGTTGGCTCTGAAAGAACAAAAAAAATTAACGATTTTAAGGACTTTATTAAGCAAATAAATCCCACCCAAGTAAGAAGAGTGGTTCTTGGTCACATTCAAAATTGGGAAAACAGGGTCGTTAAAAAAATACAAACCCAGTTAGCTACCCTAAAAAGAGAAGAATGGTCAGAGTTTTCGGATACAGAAGCGTATCACTTATGCAAAATCTCTCTTAAAGATAGAAACCTGTTAAACTCTGATGAGGAACAGACCGTCTATACACAGGCGTTACAGCCGGCAGCGCTCCTCTCCCTAAAAATCAGGAAATACACCCACCTAGAAACGGACTCTATGCAGACTAAAGCTGCCAGAGATCAAGAGATGGCAGCTGATGCACTCTACCAAGATTTTCTACGTTTCAAAGATGAGCGCAATCAAAGAATCTCTAACATTCATAAAACGGCTTTAAAGGCTTTAATGGTTGAAGACCAAAATTTTTGGACTCTTCTTCCTTCAGTTGAGCGGCAACTCATTGAAAATGCAAGAAAAGGCTTTTTAGAAAATCGTGTTGATCGATTGAATGGAGCAACCGATGTCCTATTGCAGGAATATTTCAGACACTCTCTTGCGCGCTTTAGCCAATTAATTTCTATCCATTCCGACTTCCTTCATCGAGCGTTAACGATAACAGAGCTTTTTTCTGAGCATCTTGAAACACAAAGAACCTTTGTCGAAACATTCAGGATCCATTTAGTTTCCCTAACCGAAATGACGTCCTTAAAAAGAGTCTGTAACGAGGCCTTTAGAGAGATTCAAGCTTCCCATGTTGAAAGAAAATCTGTAACCCCTGTAAGTAAGTCTGCTGAAAAACATGAATGTGAAACAAAACAATACCGTAACTTACAATTGCTAGAACTTAGTTGTTCACCAGGACATATTCGAGAACTTACTCAAATGCAAGACGCTCATACGATTCCCTTTCCTGGACTTTTCTCTTTAGAATCCTCCGATTCCAGTAAATTGAGAGTATCCGCACTTGCAGTGAAATTACCGCGCCGGAGCTTAAATCTTCAATTTAGAGAGGAAATGCAGGCGCATTTTATACGAAATGTCGTTGACAGGACATCTCTGATTGCCGACAGCATGCATTTTCTATCCAGTTTATCCTTAATAGAAGCCTCAACCACAGAATGTTTTCCGAAATTTTTCAACCACATGGATGAATATTCAGAACAGGGACCCATTAAATTGAATCTTACAAAGGTCTGGCTCACAATCTTTTCCAATAAAGCTAACGCCTTGTTAACTGGTCAAAAACCTAATATCGACAATTTGGATGTCGAGCTGACCGGAGGCTACAGCGAATATTTTGAACTTGTAGAAAAACGCATTGTGAAACAGGTAAAAAGAATGAAAAAAGATGAGGAGCAGAAGCCGCATAAAGGACTTAACTTTGAAACGCTTTTCACCCTAAATGCGCTTGCATCTATTTATCTCTCTATTAATTATACCAAATCAAAAGCAACGCCCTTTGATAAGGATACTCTCGCTCGTCTAGAGGCTCCATTTTCAACCCATGCACCTAAATTAGAAAAATTGGAGTCTAG
>Ga0207102_1048_pt1 | contig 21148 bp, 21 predicted proteins | sample Alteio_BWMinHeat_80_FD_153573 | JGI IMG/M metagenome (GOLD analysis project Ga0207102, IMG submission 153573) | Enriched cells from forest soil in Barre Woods Harvard Forest LTER site, Petersham, Massachusetts, United States -... | ecosystem: Environmental > Terrestrial > Soil > Temperate forest >... | reverse complement strand
GAAGCAGAAGCTGCAGAGGCAGAAGCAGAAGCAGAGGCAGAGGCTATAGCTGCAGACGGACCATTTAACAAAATTATGTGACGGAACTTGCTGGAATCGTCATTGATGCACTTCCTCTTTTAGATAAAGAGGAATACAGTCTTATCAATCATTCCATCAATGAAGTCAGACAACTTATTCGAAGCTCTAAGGCGTGAAAAGGGGTGCCTGAGCTGTTATCTAACGCAAAGGATAGCGGCTAGAGACACTCCCCTCCAAAGTTTGGGTTCAACCGTCATGAGTCGATTGATTTTAAAACTTACGGATTGCACTTGAGATTTACTTATTCTAATCCGTTTTTCATTCGCATCTTCAGCTCGGATCAACGTAATATGCGCACCGATTTCATTGTCATAGCGCACATATCCAAAATTTCTAATAAGAGGAAGTAGGCGCTCAACAAATAAAGAGCTGACCTTAAGGTAGATAAATCCTGAATCATTTTGCTTTATGGTTCCCACGCAAGGAAAATTCAGTTCAGAAGGGAAAACATGATGAAGATGGATCTCTTTTAAATAGCCTCCATTTTGTAAAAACTGAGCAAAGTGTTTATACTTTGCATAAAACTCTATTCCTTTGGCTTTTAAATTTTTTTTCAGGGATGCATATACGGCACAATTGAACTCTTCAGGATTTAGATAGCTGTCCATTTCTGATGCATATAGGTTTGCTGGGTATGCTAAGGCTCTGTAAGCTGCTGCCCTATAAGATGCAAACATACGATCAACAAGTAGATCATCTGCTTCAGAAGTCAGATCGTCATCCGCATTAAACTCCTGCCTTTCATCTTGAAGATCTAGTTTGGTGTGATAAAAACAACAAGATCGCACACGTGGTTTTTGAGATGAACTACCATAATTCATTCTAAATGAACCGTCATAGCCATAATAGTCACTCAAACCACTCTCAAATTGATAATCAAATTTTGCAAAAGATGACATAATCACTCCAAATTACTATTAAAAAACAATATTCTATCAAAATTACAATTAAAATACAATCAAAAAAACTAATTATTTACAATGATAAAACAGAAAAACTATGAGTAATAAGCGTTTTATAGACTTTAATTAATCATGTGTGGTAGCATGACCGTGCGAGAGTTTTTTTTATAATCATTTATGATAATTCACCAAGGAGAAGTTATGTCAAGTCTTATAGGTTCAATAGGGGTACGTGTCCTTATTTCAAGTTGCTGTCAAATGGCTTTTAAGCAAGCGGTACTTTTTAATGCCATCGATATGGCGATCTCTCAAATAGTCAATGAAAAATTCTCTACTGAGGCAATATTACCGGGCCGAATCTTCGCATGCACGACAGCTTTTCTAATCACTAGTGCTGTGTTTGGACCAGTAAATGCAATAACAGCTATCGCTTTAAATTTCTTTTCTGCTTGGGCCTGTGTGATGTGTGCACCACAAGGCCAAATAGGAAAAGGAATACTTTGTTAAGCCACTGAGATTGAAGTCTTTTAAATTAAATGGAATCATACAGCGAGAGAAAATCTGTGAAGATTTTCTCTCGCTGTATTTTTTATTTTACAGCAAGATGAGCGTAAACACGAAAGTGAACAGCGCGAAGGATTCAATAATCCCCAATGCAGCGAAACATTTACCGAAGATTGCAGGTTGTTTGGCTGAGGCTTGAATGCCGGTAGCGGCGGTTTTGCCTTGATAAATGGCTGAAAACATAAAGGCCAGACCAGAGGCGAAGCCGATCCCAATGGCGGAAACGGGAGAAAGCGAACCCGCTAAAATCGCGCGCTGCATCATCAACATCAGGATAAATCCATAAATCGACTGTGATGAAGCGGCTGCGGACATCCCAATAAATTTACCATGTCCCTCTTCCACGCGGCTCATCACAGCATGCGAAGCCATTCCAGCTATACCACAACCAATACAGCTCCCAATTGAGCTCAATGCTAACGGCAGCACGGGGCCGATCATATTAAAATCCATACTCATATTCATTTACTCCTACGGTTATAAGACTTTTTAAAAAAATTGTAACGGTTCACATCCCCCAATTGGAGTCACACTTACGATTTGCAATTTGAGACGCCTCTTTTTTTCATAACAATTAAGATATCACCCCTTCGTCAGCACAAAGAAGATAATCAGGGCGTCTCGCCCTGATGCACAGGCCGAGACGGCCTGGCTACCTTCTTTTATTCAGACAACCCTTCTTCGTCAGCACAAAGAAGGTATTCAGGGCGTCCCGCCCTGATGCACAGGCCGAAACGGCCTGGCTACCTTCTTTTATATTGAACCTATTCTATTTTCATTTTGTGAAGGGGGTCGAACATTTTTCCACCGCCTTCGAAACTGTAGTGATACCACTCTAGAAAATTGAGACGCAATCCATGGATCACACCGCTCATAATGCTCAACACAATATTGACTAGGTGCGCCAGCACCAAAACAACGGCACCCAATAAAATGTTCATCGATCCTGACATCTCATTGATTACGGAACTCACAATCGCACCGGCTAAGGCTAAGGCATAAAGACGCAAGTAGGATAAAATGTCAGAAAAAACCTGCACAGCCGACATCACTTCAAAAATCCCCGCCGCCTTATGTTTAAACATACCGATCACAACGGCCAGTGCCACACCGCCATACATCAGGTAGAGGCCTTCCTGGGCTCCGAATCCTTTCTCCACACCCCCTAAGAAGTTTACCATCGAGGTAGCGTGCAAATAAAAAGGGAAATAGAGATATCCCCCAATAATAAAAGCAATCCATCCTACACCAGCCGGATTGCGCCCCATATAGCGGATGAATGACAGACTGACATGCAACATTCCTATAATGAGCGCCAATTCCATCATGATGTTATCGGTAAATACTGTCAGCAACTCGTAGTTGCGCTGGCCCTTTTCAATTTTGGAAGCTTTTGACACAAATTCATTGGGACTTTTCACGGCGGTTAAATCGGGATATTCCGCAACCCATTCCCAGTACACCTCATCTTTCTGCGCGATGTGATAGGCGGCTTTTTTCTCGACTAACCACTGCACAAGCGAAACTTTGCGCATCGGACTATCCGGCGCAAACGAGATGCCAAAAAATGAGGCGGTAAGAACTCCCCACACAATACAAAAAACGGACACGATCGTAAACAGGCGCATCATGCGATGTCCCAATTTCCCCAGCTTTAATTTGTAGCGGATATAGAGGGTCACGGCCAAAAAGATTAATCCATATCCGCCATCCCCGATAATAAAGGCGAAGAAAAAAGAGAAAAAGAGCAGCACCCACAAAGAGGGATCTTTGTCCGTAATAGAAGGCACATCATAGATGCGCACGAGATCTTCTCCAACGCGGTGAACCCCCTTATTTTGCAGACAAGTCGGCACGCGATCCGTCGGCTCAATAGCGATCTCTTCCATATAGATACGCATTTTTATTAACGCATTGAGAGCGCCAATTTTATTTGCCGGAACCCATCCTTCCACCGCAAAGAGCTTGTTATCGATTTCTAAAGCCACACCATCTTGGGCGATATGCAAATGATGTGTATTCATTTTCTGAATTAACGCATGGTGCAGAAAATCGTTGTACTTTACATAACCCTTTAGCAACACTTCCGTTTCATGAATTTCCCTAACCACAGTGCCCAAGCGTTTTTTCAAAGCATCGACTGGCTGATCAATGCGCATTTCCACCAATTTTGGATACTGTACAGCTTCCTTGCTGATCGAGACAAAATAATCCATGCCATGGTCGGAATCCACATAGAGCACATCATCCGGCAACGCCTCTTCATCGACTGCACCGCTGCGCGAGAAGAAGAATTGGACTTTACGATTGCCTTCATGTTCAATATAGGCGACATCTTCGGTAGAAAAACTACCGAATGCATGCACGCGGGCGATTTCCAACTTTAATAAACGAAATTCTTCGAGGAGCTTCTCTTCGCAGCTTTTCAGCTGCAGAATCGTTTGAACCAAGCGATCTGCCAATTCGGGTTGATCGGGATCCAGCTCTTCTTGCTCGGCGGTGGGCAAGCCACGTAACACCTTAATCGCCGCTGAGACCTGAGCCACCTCTTGCGGCATTTCAGCCACTTTCGTTTTATGGGTTGCATCGATAAAATGGATGATGCCGATCTCCTGCGCCTCGCGAAAAAAGGCTTCGCGCTCCTCTTCTATCCCTAAAAATAAGTATTTATGTAGATCAATACGCATGATTAACCTCCGAAGCCGCTCGTTTATTCAGTAGCGCAAGGCGTTTATTCGTTTCGATTTTACTCTTAGCGACTTTCGCTTGAGAGACAGCTGCTAATTGTTGATCGCCTAAAAACACTTTAATTTTTTTAATCGATTGGAGCGCGCGTGGAATCAAGATTTTTTCAAATAGGTTCACTCGAATCGAGACATCGCGCAGCTCTTTTTCAAGAGCCTGTTTCTTTTCGTGGGCAATGTCTATTTTTACGCGCCCTTCCAGAACCTTTCGCAAACCCAATATAACGGAATCCATCCAAGGCGGCGTATCGAAAAGGCTATACTCAAATGGCTGATAGGAGATCTTTTCAAAATAGGGCACTTCGATACCTGCAATATTCTCAATGCGCTTATGGATTTTCTCCACTTGGATGGCATCGGCAGGATCAACGGCCAGATGTTGCGACAGCAGGGCGCCATAGCTCTCAAATAGGGCATATTCCTGTTTATAGAGATCTTCTAGGTGCGCGATCTCTTGACGCGACTCATTGACTTCGATCTGCAGCATCGCTTTTTTCAACTGCAATGTCGGCAAATATTTTTGCAATTGGTTCAAGCGATTCTGTTGAATCCGCAATTCGCTTTTGGTTAGTTTAATCAGCTCAGCCATATCTTGTTACCATACAAACTTATATTTTTTTTAAACGCAGAGGACGCAGAGAGCACAGAGAAAAAATTAAACGCAAAGACGCAAAGAGGCAAAGGCGCAAAGAAAAGATTTAAGGATTATTCGCTGTACAAGAAATTCCATCTTTGCGCCTTTGCGTTTAATTTTTTCTCTATATTCAGGGTATCTGAACCATTACGAAAAATTTAATATTATCTATAAAATAATTAATAATTTTTCTCACCAGAATGCCCTACCCCAATCCTCATATTTTTCTCTGCGCTCTCTGCGTCCTCTGCGTTTAAATTTATTAAATTATTTGGGCCAGTATTTGGTTACTAAGGCGTGCTTAATGCCCACTTCTTCGGCGAGAAAACACTCGCTCAAAATGCGCCATCCGATGTCTAAGGCTACCTCTACAGAGCAGTTGACATTCAGATTCATCATCTGATCTTCAAATAGGTGTGAATAGTTCAGTAACTTTTCATCCCAACGCGATAGCTTAAAACCCATGCTTTGTCTCTCACGGGCTTTTTTGGATTCGGCATAGAGGCGAATCATCGCATTGGCCAAGTCTCCATGGTCTTCGCGCGTCACTTTGCCGATCACTAGCTGTTTTAGGCGCGAAAGCGAACCAAATGGATCAATTTTTCCACCATGCAGATAGAACTGCCCCTCTGTAATATAACCCGTGTTATCTGGAATCGGATGCGTCACGTCATTTCCCGGCATCGTTGTCACGCCAACAATCGTGATGGAACCACTGCCCTCAATCAACACGGCCTTTTCATAGCGCGCGGCCAAGTCGGAATAAAGCGATCCAGGATAACCCCTATTTGAAGGCACCTGATCCATCGTCACGGCAATCTCCTTAATGGCGTCGGCAAAGGATGTCATATCCGTCAACAGCACAATCACATGTTTGCCGTTAACCGCAAATCGCTCTGCACACGCCAGCGCCATATCGGGAACCAGCATGCACTCGACCGGAGGATCGATTGCGCGATGGACAAACATAATCGTTTTATGCATCGATCCCGACTGCTCCGCATTGTCGATAAAGGCTTGATAGTCTTTAAATGTTAATCCCATCCCACCAATAATCACCACATCGGCGTCTGTCTGGTTCGCAATACGCATTAGAAGGGCATTATACGGCTCACCAGGAACAGAGAAAATGGGGATTTTCTGCGACTGAACTAGACAGTTAAACACATCGATCATCGGAATATTCGTGCGCACCATCTGGCGAGGAATCACCCTGCGGACAGGATTAAATGACGGTGTTCCCACATCAATCGATTCGCCCACGATCTCAGGCCCATTGTCGATGGGCACTCCAGAACCACTTAGACGTCGACCCAAAAGAGACTCCCCATATGTCGCCTGCATCTCGCGCACTAAAAACGTCACGCGATCTTCAGTTGAAATCCCACGGGTATTTTGAAAGACTTGCAACGTCACCTCATCCCCTTCTATGCGGAGAACAGAGGCGTAGACGCGACGGCCATCTTTGAGGTCAATACGAGCTAGTTCATTTAAACTCACCCCATCGGCATTTAGCGTAATTAAATTGCCGCGCATGTTTTTTATTTTATTATAAATTTTTTTCATGAGCACACCCTCTTAACATTAATTCTAAGGTAGCCAGACCGTCTCGGTCTGGACCAGGGCGGGACGCCCTGGCTACCTTCTCGTATGGTAGCCAGACCGTCTCGGTCTGGACCAGGGCGGGACGCCCTGGCTACCTTCTCGTATGGTAGCCAGACCGTCTCGGTCTGGACCAGGGCGGGACGCCCTGGCTACCTTCTCGTATGGTAGCCAGACCGTCTCGGTCTGGACCAGGGCGGGACGCCCTGGCTACCTTCTCGTATGGTAGCCAGACCGTCTCGGTCTGGACCAGGGCGGGACGCCCTGGCTACCTTCTCGTATGGTAGCCAGACCGTCTCGGTCTGAACCAGGGCGAGACGCCCTGGCTACCTTCTCGTATGGTAGCCAGACCGTCTCGGTCTGGACCAGGGCGGGACGCCCTGGCTACCTTCCTATTTGTGTAGATCGATCAAGCTTACAACCTTCTCATAAGCGTCTTTGTAACTCTGATGGTCAAAGACCATGAAATTGAGGTTCTTAACCTGGTTCTGCAGCGTTAAAAAGAACTCGCGCGCCTCATCGTGATTTTTAAATTTAAAGGAGGCGTCAAAAATACGATTAATCATCTTAAACAAGGAGACCTGTTTCTTCATGGGGCAATAGGCGTCTTCCTTATCAAAAGCATTTTGCTGTAAGTAGCAAAAATCAAACAACTCCGCTTTAAGGTAGAGCACCATATCACTTAAAGCTGTACCCTCTTCGCCCACCACTTCCATACGCTTGCCAATTTCATTGCCCTTGCGCAAAATATGGTCCGCATTTGCCACGCAATCGCCCCAACCCTCCATTTGATGATTGAGCTCTTTTCCGACCTCCAGCACATATTTCGACCAGGAAATCAAGGGATCAATCGCTGGATAACGTCTGGAATCCGAGCGCTCCCGCGACAACCCCAAAAAGGCTCCCACCACAGACAGCGTAGCCTGCGTTACAGGCTCCTCAAAGTTACCCCCAGCTGGAGAAACAGCTCCCCCCACAGTTAACGATCCTTGTTCGCCATTTTTTAGAGAAAGTACACCAGACCGCTCATAAAACTCCGCGATTCGCGAGGCGAGATAGGCTGGGAACGCCTCCTCTCCAGGAATCTCTTCAAGACGTCCGGACATCTCCCTTAAGGCCTGAGCCCATCGCGAGGTCGAATCGGCTAACATCAAGACATCCAACCCCATTTGACGATAGTATTCCGCTATCGTAATCCCCATGTAAATAGACGATTCACGCGCTGCCACAGGCATAGATGAGGTGTTACAGATAATAACCGTACGCGTCATTAACGTTTCGCCCGTGTGCGGATCAATCAAGTGAGGGAATTCACGCAGCATCTCAACTACTTCACCAGCGCGTTCTCCACACGCCACCACGACCACAATATCCACCGCGGAATATTTGGATAAATGGTGTTGTAAAACCGTTTTCCCTGCACCAAAAGGACCAGGACTGCAGAAAGTCCCTCCTTTCATCAAAGGAAACTGTGTGTCAATAATACGCAAGCCTGTATCCATTCGATGCGTTGGTTTAATCCTCTCCCCTTGAATCAGTGGGATTTTAATTGGCCATCTTTGCACCATGGTGATGTCATGCTCTTCGCCCGCCTGATCTTTCACTTTTGCGATGACGCGATCGATCGTATACCCACCGGCACGTTCAATCCAGGTTACCGTATAGGTTCCAAATTTGGAAAAGGGCAGCATGATATGGTGATGAAAACGCCCCTCCATCGTCGTACCTAAAACATCTCCACGCTCAACTACGTCTCCTACCTTAGCCACAGGTTCGAAGTCCCAATGGCGCTTATAATCCAATGGAGGCAAATAGATCCCTCTAGGGAGAAATAGACCCGCTGCATCCGCAACATCTTCCAATGGATTTTGCAATCCATCGACGATAGAGCTCAATAAACCAGGGCCTAACTCAGCCTCTAAAAGCTCTCCGGAAAAATGGACGGGAGTGCCTAGTTTGACACCGCGCGTATCTTCAAAAACCTGTATTTTCGCTTCATCGCCGACGATTTCGATCACTTCCGATTTCAGTTGCATGCCATTCAAATGCACCATGGCAACTTCACCCTGGCGAATGCTGCCATCGAATTTCACCTGCAATAGGTTTCCAAAGGCTTTAACAACGCTTCCCTTACTCGTGACCGCTTTTTCTTTAGAGACTAAATCTGTATTCATAGGTTTCCTTCAAGTTGAATGGGAGAGTATTTTTTGAACATGTTCCATTCCTTTTTTCTTGTCTAACTGCATCCATTTTTCTACTAAAATCAGCTTCACCATATACCCTAAAATGTAATCTATGGAAAAGAAATCTACTCCGAGCATTTCCGAAACCTGATGCTCTTGATACACACATAATGCCTGGTGCAAAGCAAGAGGATCCTGCGCATGCGCATCAAAAATCGTCTTGACTTCTTGAAATTCAATCGGAGGCGAATAGCTTTTGGCATCTTTTTGGGCGATAATTTGAGCGATCAGCTCATCATCTGGATCCTCATACTGCATCTCCGCGATGAGATCGCGACCCAACTGCTTTGCGCGAAAACCGACTAAAACCAAACGCAATGCCCGTTCAAATTGCAAATAGGTCTTTAAAAAGCCGCTTGCATGCTCTAATTCTTCTCTAAAATAGGCTGTAACCAATGAAGGGAAGTGATGCAAGCAACTCTTTGTCCCCTCATAGCTATCTAAAAAGTCGTAAACATATCCCGGAAGTCCTTCTCTAACAACCAACGCCTCCTCCAACTCCTCCTTAGCAAGATTCCCAAAAGGATCCAGCTCTTCCCCTTTCCATAAAGAGCGGATGTTTTGAATATCGTAATAAAGGCGAATCACATGCGTCTTCGCATAATCTTGTGGAGCGAGATTCACGCTTAACAACGTCTCAAATTCCTGAAAGCCGATCTCAGGATGCAACCCAATCTGCAATCGAGGCAAAGAAGCCGCAACAAAATAGTAATTGTTCATTAACGATAGTTCCTTTAAACGTTCGGGGTATAACCAGGAGTGTTGGTAAGTATGCGCAGCACTTGTAGCTCACACTTTAGAGGTGATTCCGTAATTCGAAAATTGCCCTTTCCCTCGGTAGGGGGAAAGGGCCTCTAAGCTAAATATCAATTTCGAATTACGAAATCACCTCTTTAGTCTGCGCAACAAATGCTGCGCATACTTATTTACTTCGCAAATATCAACTGCCGAAAATCTTTACGCAAGTTGCTCGCTAACAGCTCTTTTAGCGCTGCATCAGACATATCTATCGTCATCTTCTTCTGATGGTATTTGAGTTGAGCGCCCCCCGTGAAATTGCCCACCTCTACGCTCTGATTCCTCAGTTTCTCCAAAACAGCTGTCGTCAATAGAAGATTCACCTCTTTCATGGAGACCGCCTTGGGAACCAGAGCGGATAAATCAGCTACTAGCCCTTCTTTTTCAATGGCATGAACCAGACTCTCTATTAACTTTGCGATGATTTTTGGATCAGCTGCCTGACGTTCAATCAGCACGCTCAACTCTTCATTAAACAGGCGCTGTTCAATCAGCTGCTTCAAGGACTCTAAGGATTGCCTCACCGCCTGATCTAAAGTCGAATGAAAGACATGTTTCTCTCTCTCAACCGCTTCTCGGGCATCATGCACAATCTTTTCAGCGCGTTTATTCGCCTCTTCAATCAGATGCTGAGCGCGCAATTCCGCCTCCGCGATTAAGCGCTGCGCTTCATCTTTAGCAGGCTCCAACGTCTCTTGTCTCAATATGGAACATATTTTTTTAATTTTGTCTTGACCAGTCTCTAATGTTTTCATGATGCCAGCTCCTTAGAAAAAAATTCACAAGAAATATGCATACATGATATCTAATTTAGACGATTAGCTGCAATAAAAGTTATCTTTATTTCCTATGAGGAATCCCACAATGACACGTCGCCCTAACTCCTTCCTATTCTTAGCCCAACTCACTCTAGTTGCCACTTTTTTTGCTTACGTCCCCGCTTACGCAGAAAACGCAAACAATAAAGAATTAGAAACTTACGCAAAAAGCCCAACGCTTACTCAAAAAACCATTCTTTTCACTCCTCCCAAAGGATGGAAGCCTGTGGAAGCTAGCGCTCTATCGCCAGCGGTTAAGGCAATGGTTGTAGGCAATGGAGAGCACGAATATCCTCCATCGATCAATTTAGCCACTGAAGAGTATTCAGGGACGCTAAAAGAGTACTTAAAAATCATTAAGTCGATTAATCAGGCCCAAGGCACGGAATGGAAAGATTTGGGCATAATCCGCACCGAAGCGGGCAGCGCCAATCTTTCACAAGTGGATAGTAAAACAGAGTGGGGCGATGTGCGCATGATGCACGTCATTCTCCTCAAAGACGGAACGGTTTACATTTTAACCGCCACCTCACTCAAGGAGGAATTTCCCAAGTTTTACCGCGATTTTTTTAGCTCGATGAGCTCATTAAGATTTCAAAAATAAAAAAAAGTTAACAAAAAAATTGCAATAAATATCAACCCTATGCAATAAGAGAAATGAACCCAACAAACACCTAACTTTAACCAATTCGTACCACAAGGAGTACTTTCATGAGAAATTTAAAAAAATTGATCGCTTTAGGAACTGCATTTGCTCTACTAGGCGTTTCCACACAAACTTTGAGCGCTCAAGATTATAGCACAGATGTAGGCGGAGAAGGCTATGTTGAATCACGCCGCGCTCCTGCTCTAACTCCAGCAATTGCTCTTGGAGCTATCGCTGCAGTGGCTGTAATCGCTGTTGCTGTACAAAGCGGCAACCACCACGGTCATGGTCATTCTCACGACTAACCCATGAGACTCACCCTCATGAGGCTAACTCATTTATTTAAGAAAGGGGCGCTTGTCGCCCTTTTCTTTTTTCTAAGCGGATGTTCCAACGAATGCCCCTCCTGGCGAAACGAAAACATTCAATCATCCTCATGCCCAAGCTATTCCATTAAAAAAGTCTATTTTCCAACAAAAAATAATCTCAGTGGATTGGAATTGGAAATTGCAGACAGCCTTACTGGCCTAAGAATGTATCTGAACAGCTTTTCCACCATCCTTCCAGCGGAAGAGGACGATGCGCACCAAACAAACGTCACCTATATCGTCGCAGACCAAAGATACCAGGCTGCCGCCTATCGCATGGAGGGAGGCCAACGCCTACTCCTCCCCAACGACGCTACTGAGCAGATCTTAGACGCACTCTGGGACCAGCAAACGGTGGAATTCCAGGTTGGCAGGTACAAGGCCGTAGTGGACCCAGACGGATTCCGTGAAGCCTATTCAGTGATTGATAAAAATTAAACGCAGAGGACGCAGAGAGCGCAGAGAGGTTTTGCTCCGCACAATCCTCTTCTATGAAAACGTTCTCCAATCTCTGCGCTCTCTGCGTCCTCTGCGTTAAAATCCAACTCTTAGCTCTGTAGCGTTAAAATCATTGCCAGATTGACCTAAAACCTGTTAAAATCTGTTTAAAGAATAAGAGACGCGATTTATTTTTTATTTTTCAAGGATTACGAAATGCAAAAAGGACACTTGCTCCAATTTAACTGTCAGGCGTGCCAAAAACCGATCGAATTTTCTGTTTTTGAGCTCGATAAAGACGATGCCCGCCTTCAATGCCCGCACTGCAAACGCAAATACTGCTTTCAAGATGAGACGTTAAAACGCCAACTCAAGAAATTTGAAGATTTATGTCTCCAACTGATTGAATCAGAAGAAATTCTCAGCAATACAGCGGTGGGAATCGACATCGGCGAACACTCCATCAAAGTGCCCTACAAACTCCTTCTCACACGACTAAACTCGCATCTAGACCTAATGATTGGAGACCAACCTCTTTCGATCTCTTTCCGCCTGGAACCTTTAAAAGATTTACCGGACACCTTACTAAATAAAGGAAACCCATCATGAGTAAACTCGATCAAATTAAATCCATGACAACTGTTGTGTCGGATACAGGCGACATCGATTCCATTAAAAAATATAAGCCAACCGATGCCACAACGAATCCATCCCTAATCTTTGCCGCTGCTCAAAAGCCTCAATATAAACACATTGTTGAAGATGCCATAAATTATAGCAAAAAAAAGGCTTCCACCAAGGAAGAACAGCTAGTCCTCATGATGGACAAATTATTTGTCTCTTTTGGAGTGGAAATTCTAAAAATTGTTCCTGGAAGAGTGTCAACAGAAGTCGATGCGCGTCTCTCTTTTGATATCGAAGGCAGCATTGAAAAAGCACGTACTTTTATCAAACTCTATGAAGAAATGGGTATTTCAAGAGAGCGCATCTTAATTAAACTCTCGTCTACATGGGAAGGCGCTCAAGCGGCACTCCAACTAGAAAAAGAGGGCATCCATTGTAACATGACACTCCTCTTCAGCCTACCGCAAGCGATCGCCTGCGCCGAAGTCAAAGCCACGTTAATTTCCCCCTTCGTCGGACGCATCTTAGACTGGTACAAAAAGAGCGAAGGTGTCGATAAATATGCTCCGGAAAAAGACCCTGGTGTCATCTCCGTGAAACAAATTTACGACTACTACAAGAAATTTGGCTACAAAACCCAGATCATGGGCGCCAGCTTCCGCAATACTGATGAAATCATCGAATTAGCCGGTTGTGATTTGCTAACCATCGCACCAGCGTTGCTTGAAGAGCTTATGCAGGCCGAAGGCCCAGTCGTCAGGAAACTCGATCCAAAACTCGCTCAACAAGCGAAGATCGAAAAGATACATCTCGACGAAAAAACGTTCCGATTCCAGCTGAATGAAAATGCGATGGCCACCGAAAAGCTCTCCGAAGGGATACGCAAATTCGCCGAAGATGCTAAGAAACTGGAACAGTACATTGTAACCACCTTTCAACTTTAGTACTTTAGTAGTAGTGAGGAAGAAAGCCTAGGCTTTCTTCCTCACTATGGGCTGACCTCATATCTTTTTAAGGACGTGTTATCTTTTCTCTTCAACATACCCAACATCCTATTATCTATAATCTAACCATTAAAAACTGTTATTATTTATTTTTATTGACAAAACATGTAATAAATAATAAAATAAAAATAAGGAACGGGTAACAACTATCCGCCAATTAAAAGGAGATGACTATATGAGCGCACCAGCACCAGGAGCATCCGATGCTTCACCTTTGTATAACAATCCTATGGCAGCAGCAGATTCTGCTGCCCCCCAAGCTCCATTTGGATCTGAGGGAAAAGCTCTTAAAAAGAGCGAAATTGAAAAAGAAGTAAGCAAAAATTTTTAGAAGGGAGATTCCCGGCTGCGTCCCCGTCGGTTACATGAATAATCTACTGCACCCCGATCAGTTCCAAGAGTTTCAACCATTCCCATCCGCTCTACAACTAAGGCAGCAATTGACTCAAACAAAACCAGCAATTTATCAGAGACTTAATGAATTAAGAGAACTCTATTTCACATTAGGCAAAAACCCAGAAAGCGGCCGCTTCATCATGCAAGAAACGCAACGATTAGAAGCAGAGATGCAACACACTAGGGATTATATGAAGCACATTTATGCAGAAATGGATTTGAACGACCAAGAAGACAAAGATCTACAACTCATTTTTAGTATTGATAAATTGGACGGTGCCTTTGTAGCCAGATCACTTGACTTGACAGAGAGAATAAAAAACGACTACCCACAAAACAGCAAAAAACTTAATGAATTAAAGGACCGCTATGTAGCACTTTTTAATGAAATGAAAGAACTTCATCGTCCACCAACAGTGAAAACAGCTCCTGGTGGAGCACCAATTGAGGGTGAGTAAGGACGTCCGTCCTTAAAAAGTCATGGCGAGGCGAAGCAAGAAGGTAGCCAGGGCGTCCCGCCCTGGCTACCTTCTTGCTTCGCCTCGCCATGACTTTTTGAGAACATACGGTAGACCAACTTCACTTTTTCAAATAACCATTGCCTAACAAACCTCTCCTTCTGTAAAAAGAAACTGTACACGCTTTACAGAAGGGCGATCAGATGAGCATATGGAAGAAAAAATGCTTGGTGGAACTACAGACATCCGCCAGCGAAACGGGTGAAAACAAGCTCTCGCGCACTCTTGGACCAATCCAGCTCATGATGATTGGCATCGGAGCCATTATTGGCGCTGGATTATTCTCCATCACAGGGATTGCAGCAGCTCAAAATGCCGGCCCAGCCATTCTGATTTCATTCGCGATTGCGGCAATTGGTTGCCTTTTTTGCGGCCTTTGCTACAGTGAACTTGCTACTTTAGTTCCGGTATCGGGGAGTTCCTACACCTATGCCTACGCCACGATGGGTGAACTGATCGCTTGGGCAATCGGATGGACCTTAGTACTAGAATATGCAATTGGGGCATCGGCGGTCGCAATCAGTTGGTCCGCCTACGTCGTTTCGCTTCTTCAGGACTTTAACATCGTCCTACCCCCTCACTTTACAGCCTCGCCCTGGCAACCGATTAAAATGGCTAACGGAGACTTGATCTATGGCTGGATTAATCTGCCTGCCATCTTAATCTTGGGAGTGATTACGCTAATTTTGATTCGCGGCTTAAACCAATCCGCCCGCTTCAATGCCGTGATTGTGACGATTAAGGTCAGTGTGGTGATTCTATTTATCGGCGTAGGGATCTGGTACATCCATCCCTCAAACTACACGCCTTTTATTCCTGCTAACACCGGAGAATTCGGCTCTTTCGGCTGGAGCGGCATTATGCGCGCTGCAGCCATCGTCTTTTTTGCCTATATTGGATTCGACACTGTCTCAACCATGGCACAGGAGTGCAAAAAACCGACACGCGACCTGTCGATCGGCATCTTGGGATCCCTATTCGTCTGCACCGTTTTATACATTCTGTTTGCCTTTGTGATGACCGGCTTAGTGAACTATAAAGACCTGAATGTCGCTGCCCCTGTGGCGCTGGCGATCGACCAAACCCCGCATTACTGGCTCAATTATTTGATTAAATTGGCTATTTTAGCGGGCTTTACCTCGGTGATTTTGGTCTTATTGCTAGGCCAATCGCGGATTTTTTACGCGATGTCCATCGACGGCTTGCTGCCAAAATGCTTTTCTGCACTCCATCCTTCCTACCGAACACCCTGGGTGTCCAACCTAGTCCTGATGGCCTTTGTTTGTGCGATCAGTGGTTTTGCTCCGTTAGATGTGGTCGCAGAAATGACCAGCATCGGCACCCTGCTGGCCTTTGGAATCGTCTGCGCAGTTGTCCTTATCCTGCGCAAAACACATCCCGAATTTCCACGCCCGTTTAAAGTCCCCTTCGTCCCTCTAATTCCTTTGGCAGGAATCGCCTCTTGCCTAATTCTAATGGCCTCACTCAGCTTAGACAGCTGGATGCGCCTCGTCATCTGGCTTGCCATCGGAGCGGTGATCTACTTTACCTATAGCCGTTACCACAGCGTGGAGAGGCGTAAAGGGTAATGGCAGCACAAGGTAGTCAGGGCGTCTCGCCCTGTGCCTCAAGGCGAGACGCCCTGGATACCTTCTTGTGTTGCCATGACTTTTTAAGGACATACGCTTTTATTCGCCTTCTTCGCGTTATACACAAGTGAACTCAAAAACAACTATTAAAAAACAAACTATTTGCTTTTTCTATTGACAATAAAATAAACAATTTGATAGAATGCTCCTTAAAACAAACACTTTAATTTTAAAAAGCTTAATAAAATCAGGAGCAAATTATGTGGTTAGGAATTGACTTTGCAAAAGACCTAAATCTAGGCCCTCTTAAGCCAATCATTAACTTTACAGCGAACAGCGCTCTAGTCTGCGCAGGCGCTCTCGGCCTCGCAAAAATTGCCGGTGTTGCATTACCCCTACTAGGATTCAGCGCACTCTCCATCAAAGCACTGACAGCTATTCCAGTGGGAATAGGAATGTTTGCAGGAGGATGTACTGGGATAGGACTGATCGGAGGAGCTGCATTCGCAACAGTTGGAATTGCATGGCATTACGGAAAAGAGCTCTATGAGTCAATGACCTCCGGGTCATAAAACAGGAACGCATTCCAAAATAGCATAACAAACAAAAAGAGGCGATACGAAGTATCGCCTTTTTTTTATTCATTAAATAATAAAAATAAAACAAAAAAAAATAAAACACAAATTAAAACCATAAATTAATTGACTAAAATAAAGTATATGTGATACAATGCTCGTAAATAAGATTAAAAACAACAAAATAAATGGGGTAATAATAAAAAAGTGTTTTAAATTAGGGTTATATTTAGGTTTATAATGAGTATCAATTCAAAGTCTTTAAATGCCCTTTGTTCCTATTCAGGTCAAATGATGATCTATGGGTACTCTCATTGCAAATATACTTAAATCATGACCGCAATAGCACCAATCAGGACGTGTTACGATTGGAGCGTTGGAGATATGCATCAAGCCCCTATTTCAACTATAGAAGGGCGCCAGATTGAACGCATCCCTTATACAGACAGTCCCCTTCCCCTAGCTAGTTGTAAAGCAGGAATGGTCAATATTGTTTTCGAAAATTACAAAAGATCTAAAGAAGGCTTAACATTAATTCCGATTCTATTTTGCATTGATATTGACGACAATCGCTATCCCCATGATATTAAATCCATTATACATAAAAAACTTTCTACAAAATGTTTTACTCATTCTGAATTACGCCGAGCTTATAAATTATGTTGTGAATTGGAAGATGAAGAATTGAAAGAAATTGCTCAGAAAACATTCAAATTTGTGAAAGTAAAAATAATTGATAGGAATTATGGTCTCGAATCAATTCCTGCACCCTGGGAGAATCGAAATTGGGCCGTAACTTGGGCTAAGAGAAAAGAAACGCATAGAATCCTTTTAAGGTTGATTTTTAGGGTGTTTTCAAAAATTTTAAATCGATTAACGGAATATATTTCGCCACCACCCAAAAGAATTCAAGAAAATAAAATCCTTTGGAGAAAAGAGTTGAAAAAACATGAAGGCTCGACACCAAGACTCTACACACCAGTGAATTATTGATTAACCAAAACGTAACAGTTCAGACACAGGGTGTTCTGAGGAGAAAGACTTGACACTTATTGCCCTCACCCCGTTTAGGGGTGGTCGTGAAGGAAGGTATCTGATCTGTCAAACTAAAAGTACATCCTTAAAAAGTCATGGCGAGGCGAAGCTAGAAGGTAGCCAGGGCGGGACGCCCTGGCTACCTTTTTCGAATTACGGAATCACCTAATTGGGCTTACAGTTGCCGGCCCATCCGAGACAATTGCAGAAGTCACAAAATAAACCGAAGGCTTAGTATGCGCAGCATTTTCGAAGTGCGGAGGCCATGCCTCCGCACTTCGAAAATGCTGCGCATACTAAGCCTTCGGTTTATTTTGTGACTTCTGCAATTGTCTCGGATGGGCCTATGTTAGTTTTCTCTTATCTCGACGACATTGTGTTTACACCTGGGGTTGGATTTAAATGAGAATTAACCCCTAAAAATGCTTTGCATTCAAACTTTGCGTTATTTTTGCAATATCCTCCTCAATTCAACTCCTCTACCACCTATATTTATAATTTTAAAAAACTCTTTTGAACACTCCATTCTCGAATTATTGAAATAAAATTATTATTTTACACTAAGCGCTAGTAAGCACTCACGAAGCTGATTTTAATTACTATTAAAGAAATTAACATGCTTAATTTGAGCAATCAATCTGAAATAATAATATTAAAGGTTGTGTAAATATAACGATGAGCCTAAGCTGGGTTTAATTCATTTAGTTTTTGATGAATCTGAATAAATAAATCACATAACAATATATAGATTTATTTATTATCTACTTTTAATGAAAACAAAAGGAATTGCAATGAATACATTCAATAAAAAAATGGATCTTTCTTTTAGGAACTACAGCTTCACTATTTTTTTGCGCGACAAATGCTTTAACGGCAGGGATCACACATGATGCAGCGAATTATTTTAAAGAATTTCCCTGGATTGGTTTAATTTCAGATAAAATTTCCTATGGACCGATTACTGTTTCTCATGTTGATATTCATGATGGCGACAAGCTCGCTCTGGTTTCACCGGGTGAAACGCTAAACGGATCTTTGAAGTATAAAATACATGCTAAAGATGAAAATAAATATGAACTCTATCATTTGGTCATTGGCATTGTAGGTGTAGGAGCGCAGGACTGCTTAGCCCACTCCGTTAATATATGGAATTCTAAAGGAAGATCAAACTTTACTTTAGTGGCACCTACTGCACCAGGTGTTTATGAAGTGCGCTTTTTATACGCAGAAGCTTTAACTTGCCAAAGTGCACGTGACCTATGGGATTCTGGAGATGAAGACCCCTCATCCAAAGCCACCATCGGCATTATCATCGTAGAATAAATCTACAAACAAGAGCGTGGCTCTAAATATCATTTAGAGCCACTCTCTTGGTCCAAATCAAACTCTGTCCAGTTATACACAAGTATAAGAGATTTAGAGAGATATCTAGACTCAAGACTTGGTTCGTTAAAAAGAAAATAGGAGCAAACATGTTTAATCAAAAAAATAAAAAAATCACTTACATGATTCTAAGCACTTTACTTTTAGCAAGTTCTTTTAGTGCGGTCATCGCCAATTCAACCGACAAGCACGTTCATCACTATTTTAATTGTCCTGAAGAAAAAAAATGTGTGACTACTGATGCCGGAGAAATAAATTTTAATTTGATCAAAGCACTGAATAAAGAACAGCCTCTTTACGTCTACATAAAAGAATCTTCTCAGAACACCAACACTATCGTATTAAGCAATGGATCAAGATGGTACCTCTCAAACTTTGATTCCATCAAAAGTTGGGAAAAACATAACAATCTGACGATTACAGAAAATCATGTTTTTCTTTCTTTATATAAATATGCTTTGGTTAATCTAGATTTAAATACAGCTACACCAATTAGCTTAATATCGCCCTCAACACCTGACAACAAAGAAATTCTTTACATCAAAGGCATCGATCATCTAAATAACATTATCATGTTAAATAATGGTCAATTATTTTTAGTTAACAAAAACGATCATGGCACTTTAAAAAAATTCCATGAAAACAACATTGTAATCCTTGGTGCTAACACTGATGAAAGTGAATTATCAAACCCCTTTCTCATCATAGATGCAAGCCTTAATTCCAATTCTTATCTAAGGGCTACAACCTATGTCACCCCTACAGCGACAACATATGTCACTCCTGTAAGTAAGACATAGGATAGAAACCTTTCAAAGTCATATTCAGCTCAGAATATTCCTATTCTGAGCTGAATAATGCGCAGCCGAAAAATTTCCCCCTACAGATTTTAAACACATACTTATCGAACACACAACAGGAGATCTAAATGTTAAAAAAAAATACTATATTCATTCTTATGCTCCCTCTATCTTTTTTCTGGAGCTTTAATCGGGAACGAAACAATTGACTCCCCTGTTACAGCAGAAACAGAAGAGGGAGAATGGATCCCCGAACTGACAACCCTTTTCCCTACAATGCTAGGGAACCCGCGTATTATTGGATACTCTGTAGGCTATCGCTCTTATGATAAAATCTTTAAAAGCGCTAGTTTACCTGTATCCATTGGAGATCAATTTACGATTTATCAATTTAATTGTTTTGAAAATGCCCAACTCTATCTTGGAATAGAGGCCAACGTCTGGTCCGTTTTTAAAGCAAAACCTGAATCACTATCTCTACTGAATGCAGATTATTATGTAGCGATACCTCTTATATATCTCAACGATCGTTTTTCACTGCGTTTTAGAATTTCGCATCAATCCTCGCATTTAGGGGATGAGCTTCTAATAGAAAAAGCGCACATTAAACGCTTGAATCCTAGCATGGAAGCTGTAGATTTATTTGTGGGTTACGACTTAACAGATGATTTTACACTGTTTGGCGGAGCCGGAAGAGTCATTCGCTGTGACAACCATTATAAAATCAAACCACATTATTTTGTAGCCGCCCTAAATTATCAAATGACTGATTTTAAAGTTTATTTAGGAAATTTAGAGGCCGTCCCCTATATAGGCCTATACAGCAATATTGCTGAGGATAACAGTTGGAGAATGGACAACACCATCACCCTCGGTTATCAGTGCGACAAGTCATACGGACACAAATTGCGTCTCTATCTTGAAGGAAGAGACGGCTTCTCGAATGATGGGCAGTTCTCTAAGAAACGGGTGCAAACTGTAGCGATAAAACTACTTTATGGGTACTAATCTTAATCAATATAGATTAAGCCGCAATTGCGGCAAAAAAAAGAAAAATAAATGCATTTTCTAGGTTGGTAAAGGGGCGATACATCTGTATCGCCCTTTTTCATTTAATAACATACCTTATAGTTCGGAAATTTTAAGTAACTTAGCCGCGAATGCGGCAACAAGTAGCCACAGGAAAAAGTCATGACAGGGTGAAGCATGAAGGTAGCCAGGCCGTCCCGGCCTGTGTCACAAGGCGTTCTGTTGATAAAAATCTGACACACATTGCGCTAACCCCGTTTAGGGGTTGTCGTGAATAGCCCCAAAGAGACAATTACAGAAGTCACAAAAAAAAACCGAAGGCTTTCGAATGCGAAGCATTTTTGGAGTGCGGAGGCC
>Ga0207102_1047_pt1 | contig 21160 bp, 29 predicted proteins | sample Alteio_BWMinHeat_80_FD_153573 | JGI IMG/M metagenome (GOLD analysis project Ga0207102, IMG submission 153573) | Enriched cells from forest soil in Barre Woods Harvard Forest LTER site, Petersham, Massachusetts, United States -... | ecosystem: Environmental > Terrestrial > Soil > Temperate forest >... | reverse complement strand
ATTATTTTTGGTAGAGGAATAGCCTATGTTAATTTGAGGGTAGTCTTTGGCAACCTTAGAATTTTTTAAAAAATTATTGCTGGGGTAACACTACGATTTGCAAATATGAGACTCTAGAAATGAACGAACAAGATTTACAAAAAAAAGCAAATACAGAAATTGAACGTTACGATAATACGGATGACTTGGATAAGAAAGTATTTGATTATCTGAACAACAAGCTCATACATTTATTTAGCATGGATATTAAAAAAAAGAAAGCCATAGCTTTAACTGTAGCGCTAATGACCCTAGCGTTTTTCTTAGGGGAGCATAATGTTTATATTTTGAATCACATACTCACTATGTCAAGCGAATATAGTCACAGCTTCAACACATACCTCTCCAATTACATTATTTTCTTTATTCTCATATCACCAGCAATTTATTTGTTAAGCATTTATTGGAAAACTAAAAGTTATCAGTTTCGTGTTTGTTTAGCTTATATAACTGGGTTATTAACATATCGTCTTAGTAACAGAGGATGGGATTTATATGATATCGATAACTTTGTAAATTGCCTTGGAATTTCTGCGGTATTTATTATTCTTGCAATAGTACTAGCGTATTTTATTGAAAATAAAAAACCCACATGGATTAGCAAGTGAAACACCGATTTGAATCTATAACTTAAAAATGCGAGGAAATAGTATGAAAAAAATATTTTGTTTAATTACATTAATTTTAATCTCAGGGCTGGCATTGGCAGAGAAGAGCCCCATTTTGAGCCAAGACGTTTATCAGCCTACCAATGAATCTTATTCAGCAGCAATTAAGAGTGGTCAGACCGTCTATATATCTGGTCAAATTCCAGTGGATCGGCAAACAGGAAATTTAATTGCTGGAAGTTTTAACGATCAAGTCCGTCAAGTGTTCAGCAATATCAAATCACTAGCTCAAGCTGCTGGCGGAAGTATGGACTCCATTGTGAGAATGAACATTTATCTAACTGACCTTGGTAATTTTTCTATTGTGAATGATTTAATTAAAGAGTTTTTGCATAAGCCATTTCCTGCGCTTTCTGTAATTGAAGTTAGATCACTACCAAAAGGTGCTTTGATAGAAGCAGATGCTATCATGGATGTAAGTCATGAAATTTCTTCTGTAATAAATTACAACGTGCTTTCTTCATCTGGTCATTCATGCTTACCAAAAGTTCGTGGCCAATGTACCCCTATATGCAGAAAAGATGGTTATAGGTCTGGATATTGCAAAGGACACCCGCAAGCTGCTGGTGTTTGTATTTGTAGCTGATAATGACTAACTCTGAGTGTCCTAAGGGGCAATAGTGGGGCACTCAGAAATAACAAATGGCAAAACTGTGCAATAAATGACAGCAGATAGTTAAGGTTAGCTGATTGATTTAATTATTGATATTGATTGTTATGTGTTGCTATTTGCTAGTTGTGTATAACTCTTAATCATCGGGTCGAAGGTTCGATCCCTTCGCGGCCCACTGAATAAAATCAATAGGTTACATCGCTTATTTCAATCCGAATATTCTCTTTTAAACTCTCGGGGTTGCTCGTGGGGTTCCTATAAGCGTGTTGCTATCAATTATTTGCAATATTAATGTACAAAATAAAATCGTATGAGTGCGTTTATATTATGACCAATTGCTTTGTATGTAATAATGAGTCCGTTCAATCTAGTCAGCAGGGGTTTAATGCAGTTTACAATTGTATGCAATGTGGTATTTACATAGTACCAACCCCAAATGTTCCCAGACTGGATGAGAATCTGCGTCCGATAATCAGTGGTTATATTCGCGAACATCAAGATAAGAACAAGCAATTTCATCTAACCCAAGAAATTGTCGATAAAATACAAAAAATGCCTATACCTACTATTCAAGAAAAAATTCTTAAATTAATGCATTGGCTTGAAAAGCAGACTACCTTTCCTGGAGACGTAATAAAAATTAAACCAAATGATGTGACTGATACTCCAGAGCTTATTGCGATTATTTATGCGAGAAACATGAAAGAAGTTAGATATTATCTTGAGCATCTTAAAGCTAAAAACTTTTTAATTGGTGACGCTGGAACCCCTATCGCAAGTTATAGAATAACTGTTGATGGATTCGGTTATCTTGAATCAGAAAGAAAAAAGATCAATTCCGATTTGTGCTTTTGCGCTATGTCTTTCAGTCAAGAGCATGACTATATATATGAGAAGTTTATTCAACCGGCTGTACAACTAGCTGGTTATAAATGTATTCGGGTGGATGAAGATCCACATAATAATGGTGTGGTTGATAAAATTAAAGCATTAATACTGCAAAGCAAATTCGTTATTGCTGATTTAACTGGTAATAAAAACGGTGTGTATTATGAAGCTGGTTGGGCGGGAAGGGGAGAGCAAGAAGTTATTTTTACATGTGAGGAAAGTGATTTTGATAAAATACATTTCGATGTTCAGCATCTCAATTTTTTAAAATGGAATAAAGATAAAATATCTGAAGCAGTAGAAAAACTAAAATGGAGAATTGAAGGCACAATTGGGAGAGGAGCTTTTTCTCAGGAGTAATCTACTGGTTAGTGTATCGCTTATCATTTTCGTAACTGCTCCGCTATCAGGTTATTGAGGGGGCATCGTTTTAAGCTTGGCTTATTGTGCCTAATAATATTTAGAGTGATCTATCCTTTTAGCGGACAATTTTCAGGTTCCAAATTGGGGCTCTCGCACTTCAAAGTTCCTGAAGAAAAATATTGCCACATTGTAAATCCTTCTTGATTAGCTTCATATTTACCCGTAAAAGAAATATTAATTACAGAAAAATGGCGAGAATGAAATGTAGGGCTGTAACCACATGAAACATGCTTTCCAGTAGAACTCATGACCACAGTTAACTTATAGACTCCTTCAAGAGGGTCGCCACCATAACCAATTAGACCCCCAACCCATATTCCGGGTGTTAGTGGGTCGCAATAACTTTCTTGCCCTGGTTTTAGATGTTTACATTTAATCAATTTTGGACAATGAGCATTTTCTGCAAAAGCAAAATTACTGCTTAAAAAAAGTAACCAAAATAAAATTAATTTTCTCATTTTTTACCTCATTAAATATTTACTGAATATCTTCAATATAACAATTATCTTTATTAATCTTCTTTTCGATCGCTGAAGCTCATTCGGACTCCAGCGAAGAAGCTAATTAATTTTTATCTATTACTTGAGTTAATAGTAATTTATACATTAAATCTGTTAGGAGCGTTAGTAAGCACACGTTATGTTGATGCCAGCATTCTAGTCATGAATGGTTTTGTGAATGATTTGCTGCAAGATAATATTCCCCAGTTAAGTACAATAGGAAATCCTTTGTCATCTTTTTTGAATTCACTATATTGCCCAATGAAATTGTCATTATTGAAGTGGCCAATGACAAAATAGGTTTTTTCTTTTAAAGCATTATTGAAATCAACTGTAACTATGCCATGTCCCGTATGGTTAACTCCGCTTATCAAATGATCGGTTCCATTTATATTTACTGTATTTTTATCCCAATTAATTTTGATATGAACAGGTTGGCCGTTCTCAAATTTGCCGTTACATATGCTGTATTCTGCGTGTGTTGATGTGCTGGATAGTATTAGTATTAACGTAAGGAATAAGATTTTCATTTTAAAAGATCTCATTTTTATCGATTGAATAAATTACTTTGCTTGTCGGTGGAACCGCTTAGAAGGCTACTATTTTAGAGACCAGCGCATCTTTGTTCGCAAACAAATGGCATCTCACCAGAAGATGTGCAATTAACCATACATCTTTTATGGTTGTCACTTTCAGCCATTGTTGCGGTACTAGTTATTAATACGAAAATTGCTAGTAGTAAGTTTTTCATTGATATTACCTCTCTATTTAAATTAAATTGCTACCTATACTGTTTCTTGGTAATTGAAAATATTTTTTTATCGTTAAATCTCGATTTTTTACCAAGTTTTTGCACCGCACACATTATTACGACAACGTAATCCTGATCTAGGGTTAGCACTTAAATGTGGTTTATGATAACTACCTTTTCTAGTAACGATGGTCTAACCGAATGTATTCCACCATGTGAACGATAGGATGGCATCCTTCCAGTGTGGTAGCCGCGGGCATGTCCTATTATTGGTAATAATAAAGATAGAATTACGATCATACTGGTTTTTTTAAACATAACTGACACACCTCGATATATTATGAGTATTTATATTTTAAGAATGGTTTGATAAATGATTTTTTACAGGTCATTCTTTTGACACTAGAATTATTTGGCCATACTGGTTCTGATTTTTCATCAAAACCAAATTGACTTACCCATATTTCATAAGTCCCTAACTGACTTTTTTCTCGAAATATTAAATATTTTTTAAGCGCTCGATTCTTATCAAAATAAGCTGTTGTTAAAATCCCAGTTCCATCTCGATTTTCACCTGATATATTAAGATTCCTTCCATTGATAATGACTTTATTTTTCGACCAATCAATATATAGTCTTATAACTTCCCCGCCTGTTTCTGCATCAACACATGATGTCGTATCGGCATACACGCTAACACTCAAGCTCATCAATAATGTAAATATAAACTTTCTCATTTGAATTCTAATCTCTCTTCGGATATTTGTTATTTTTTATTATTAATATGATTGTGTTGTCCAAGAGTTGCCATTGTTATCAGTCGTATAACTTTGGTTTCCATATGTCTGGGTCGACCAAGAGTTGCCATTGTTATCTGTTGTGTATGACTGATTGCCATATGTTTGAGTGGTGTAGGAGTTACCATTATTATCCGTTGTGTAACTCGATTGAGCCTGAACTGACATGCTAAATATACATAAACTTATAAGTATTATTTTATTCATTTTACGCCTCAATTAATTATCTAATGCCTATCTCTCCTTGAGTTGTTTATATTTTTTCCTTAAATGCGGCATCATGATACATCATTGAACTATCAAGTCAAATGCTCCTTTTTAATTACTATTTGATGTTAAAGGAAATAACCCAGACTTAATCAAAATGTCTATTACCTATGTGATACTTAAATTAGATTGCCAGATTGCTTAACAATGCTCACAAAGGAGATTAGGCTATGGATGAGCAAGAATTAGTGGATGAACTCAAGGAATTGCGTCGCCATTTGAAAGATGTAAAAGATGACAAACATTTTCGAGCTCCACTACCTATTGACAGAGCTATTAGTAAAGTAGAGGAGTTGATAAAGAAATATTCAGCACCAGAATAAACAACGCTAGACACTCGTTCTGAGCTCTTAATAATTACACCTTTCTTATTTGCTAGAATGCCCAGCTAAACTTAGAAACTAAACGAGGATTTGTTATGCAACAACTATCGAGAAGATTTTTACAATTATCTTTAATTATTTCAGCGGTGGCAGGAATGTCGTATACCTTTGCCTATGCCATATATTGTCCCGTAAGCCTTACTTGTAACTATAGCAAGGGAAGTTGTGATTACAACAAAGATGAGGGTTGGTCCGCAAATACCGGAGGTGTGATGCCCTTCGATGGAGATCAAATATTCAATTTGTATAGAATAACCGGTCTAAAAGTTGGTGAGGGTGATTACTCGCATTATATTTATTCTTGTAATTATAGGTTTGCTAATTCCGATATCTCTTTACACCAGATGCAGGCAAAGAACTTAGTTGGAAATGGTTGGCAATACAGTGGTTTCGGAAGTAAACAGGCTGAATGCACTAAGGTTTCACATACCAAACTTAGCTACGATTGCGGTGCTGAATTTTCAAACCCAGTCGCAAAGTTTTCATATGACGATATAAACGCATATCTTGAAACAAACGCTGCCATCATGAAGAGCAGGAATGATTCAATTAAAATCAAAACTTCTAATGAGTGATTACTTATCCCAAGACTAACATCAAAAGAAGGATTGTGCAGATTGCGCTTTCCTTCCTCTGCCCACGAGGTACTTAAGATGAAAAAAATATTTCTTTTATTTTTTGGTTTTAGTTTGAGCGCGTCAGTTTATGCTGATGTTATTATTTTTAATATGAGTGAAAAAAATAGCATAGAGATCACTTATCGAATCTGTGATGTGAATTTTAAAACTGTCGAGCAAAAATGTAATGAGAATTATAACTCTATTGTGATTAACGCGGTAAACGATAATGCTAGTAAAAATTATGTCGTAATCTCACCGACTATACCAAATTTAGAAGAAAATCATTTAGAAAGGATGGAAATTATTTCTGCGGTTGAAAAGGATGGTTCTGATAAAATTCTTGCCCAAACAAATTACAAAATAAATGAAGAGCCTGGAGGAACGCAATGCTTTGGTTTGATAGCAATCACTCACCAAGGATATTCCCATCTTAAGCGTGTCATTATTTTAAACGATATGAAACAGTCGCCCTATATTCTTTGTGACTTTTCAAGCTGGAATATAGGCATTTAAAGTTAACAAAATAGATATGTAGTTAAAATACGTATAGAACCACGGATTATGAGTATCAATATAAGGAGGTGTCATTACGAACTTAAATTGAGGTTGATTATGAAAGTAATTGTAGTAATTTTAATGTGTTTGATAAGCGCAAGTAGTTATTCAGGGTCTATATCAATAGAAAAAGAGAGAGAAGCGGTTGTATTCTTCACATCATCAATGGGTTCGACACCACCAGGTGATGCGGGATGGTCAATTAGAAGATTTTGTTTAATCTGTGATGTGAATAATGCTGTTGATAATACAGGTTACATCGATGTTTCTGCTAATAGACCAGATCAAGGGAATCCTCTTCTAATGAGTTATGATACATGCAACCCGGCTGGCTGTGGTCGTTTATATGGACCAAAAATTTATCTCACAAAAGATAACACAAAAATCGTTATTTTAGTTGCTCCGATTCACGCAGGAATCATTTTTAATAATCATTCTAATCAGACTTTGACTGTTTCTTGCATGCTTTCCGAAAAAACTTGTCCATTTTAAAAATATGAAAGCCATTTAATTAATATAATAAGGACAACAAATATAATGTCTCATACATTAAATCTAATAGCTTATACATCTCAATTTATTGGTACGGGGATTATTTTTAAATTTGGCGTCCCAACTGTAACCGATACTGGTGGAAAAATGTCTCTCCTGTTGGAGCAAGAAGATGAAGAAGAAAAGAAAAAAATAAAAAACTATAAATATTTAGGCATGTTCGGACTGGGTTTGATAGCAGTGGGATTTTTCCTTCAAATTATAGGGGAGCTATCTTTTATTTTGATTTAAATACAGTCATAACCACCCTATGTAATATTTTTCAATGATCGTTTAAATTCAGTAATAAGACGGTAAGCGTTTAGCAATGTACATTGCTGAATGAATATAATATTATTCAACCGCTTTTAAGCTCATCAATCGTGATGAAACGTTGGATAATTGTATATGGAAAATAAAAAATACCTTTTAATTCAAGCCGTACTTTTATTTCTCCTTCGCTCTAATTCGTATGCATTAGAAAAATACCCCAATTATGACCTATTTAATGAAAATTTTGGTGGTACTTCGTTAAATTTAGATGTAACACGCGGCGTTAATCCTACTTATTCAGGCCAGCCAGAAAACCAGGCAATACTTGATAAGCAGTATGAACACAAATTAACTGATAAACATCTTGAGAATATATGTCGGTTCAGTGAAGAAAATCACATCAATATGATTAGTATATCCGGAGAGAACATCACTGCTGTCGGTGCAGAAATATTATCAAAGTGCAAAAATCTATTTAGTTTAAATTTAAACGATAATGATATTGGTGATAAAGGAGCGATTGCCATAGCAAAAAATACAACTGCTTCCTTTTTATCTTTACGTTCAAATCATATAGGAAATTCCGGCGCGAAAGCGCTTGCCGCTAATCCTAGGATAACCAATCTTGATTTAGGTGGAGGTGGAAATAAAATTGGTGAAGAAGGTGTTATTGCTTTAGCTCGTAATAAGGTACTAACTGATTTGGATCTAATGCATAGTTCTTTAACTGAAAAAGGAATTAATGCTTTATTAAGCAATACACATCTTAAAAGTCTGGATATGACTTGTCGCAATAAATCCGAATCTGTTGATGTAACCCTCTCAGAAAACTCAAATCTAAAATATTTAAGATTAGATGGTTGTTCGTTAACGAAAAATTCAATTATTAGCATAGCAAAAGCCAAGCATTTGGTTGGGTTAACATTAATGCAGGATAAAATTACTGATGAGGAAGCCGAGATTTTAGCAGCGAATCAATCTATTGAATCCTTAGATTTGTACAACAACTTAATTACAGATGTGGGTGTTAAAGCATTAGCTCTCAATAAAAATATTTCACATTTAAGTTTGCAGTTTAATCACATAGGAGATTTGGGTGCGAAATATCTTGCGGAAAGTAAGGTTAAACGTGTGTTGGATTTAGATGGGAATAAGATTACAGATGCGGGCGTGAGGCTTTTGTATAAAATTCCTGTGTCTTGTAAGAGGGTATATTCAATTCTTAATAATATTAATGGTGTTGAAAGGAAGCTGTGCGAGGAATAAATGCCTAATTTAGAGATAACTGAATTCAGGTAGTAATCGATTTTTTAAGTTGCATCATAGTGGGCGAGATAATAGTAAATAAAAAATATTTATCTGAATCACTTCTCGCCTACGTATGCTTGATATTAGCGTTTTGTTCGTTACAGCGTATGCATTCAGCGAACAACATCTCGCACGTGGAACATACCAGCCACGCGATACGTTCTCAGAGGAAGCGTTAGAGCCACTCTCGAAGACTATTGACCAATTAGGTGTATTAGACGCTGATTGTCCGCGCATCAACAAAAAGCCATGAGCATTTTGAAATTGTCGCAGGTGAAAGACATTATTGTACGGCGAAGTTAGTTGGGTTAACTCGAATTAACTGTACTTGTCGTCAAGGTAACTGCACCTAGCGCGACATTAGCAGCAAGAGCTCTACCTTGTATATTTGAACTGGTAAGCGTGATGGCGGCATCAGAAATGACATTTCCTACAAATTGAGCATTTGTGAAAGTAGCGGCACCAGTACTCACCCAATAAACATTAGATTTCTGTGCACCATTGATGAGGAGAATGTGCGGATCGCTTACTCCTCCTCCTCCCGGTGCGGAGCCGGTCACTGTCAAGGCGCCGGTTCCGCCGAATATTCGAAAAACAAAAATGGCGTTTGGGTCACCAGCTGCATCTAGTGTTACTGTTCCTGTCACAATCACACCAAGCACCGGGTTAATACAATGAACACCAGGACTGTATGTCGTGCCCAAGGAACCTTCTGTGGTATTACAAGTCATCCCATTCAACTCAGTTTCTTTTGCATTGATGTCCACAGCACCTTGAGCGGTAACGGTATCATTGGTGTTCACAAATCCTGTATAAACTCCATTAGCGTTAACTGCTGGATATGGAAATCCAGTAACCACGGTGGGGGAACCAATATCACCTCCAACATAACTCGCCCCGGTATTGGTTACAGCAGTCTGGCCAAATATCGCGAATGTTGTGAAAGTAGAGTTTATTGCACCGGTTGCTCCTGTTGCACCCGTTGCTCCCGTTGCACCGGTTGCTCCAGCTGTTCCCGCAGTTCCTGTGGCTCCCGTTGCACCCGTTGCTCCAGCTGTTCCTGCAGTTCCTGTGGCTCCAGTTGCACCCGTTGCTCCAGCTGTTCCTGCAGTTCCTGTGGCTCCCGTTGCACCGGTTGCTCCAGCTGTACCCGCAGTTCCTGTGGCTCCAGTTGCACCTGTCGCTCCAGCTGTACCCGCAGTTCCTGTGGCTCCAGTTGCACCTGTTGCTCCAGCTGTACCCGTAATTCCTGTTGCACCGGTTGCCCCTGTCGCACCAGCAGTGCCTGTTGCACCAGTTGTGCCAGCAGCGCCTGTTGTGCCAGTTGCGCCTCTTGGACCGGTTGCTCCAGTAGCTCCTGTCACACCTTTGCCAGACTCATTAGCAAGGAGACACTCAAACACTGCTCTTGCTTGAATTGCAGAAACAACATTATTTCCATTTGGAAACCCTTTCAGGCAATCAACCGCATAAACAGTAGATGAAGAAACGGTACTAATGAAAAGTGTAGTGGATAGCAAACATTTTGAAGTCCAAGATGCTTTAGATGATGCTTGTACGACAATTGAGATATTGTTTTTTTTAACCGGTAACTTCATAGCAAATTCCTTTTGCAGTGAATGCTGAAATTAAAAATGCTTCTCAATACCAATAAAGCCAGCTTGCATCGTCGGTAATTTGTTCAAGGTAGCAGTTCCAGTATCAATATCAATGTTGCTGAGTCTAGGTGTCGTGCCAAATAAACGTTGGTAATAAACGATCAGACTGAGCTCGCTAGAAAGTCCAACGCTTAAACCAAGCTGTGCTTCTGGCATGACTTTTGACTTATTAGAAATTGTTGCGCTATCCATCATCCCTTGGCAATAAACAGCACCAGCTTTGGCAAGTATTGCTAATGAAGTATTCCTAAGATGGAAGGCAACGGTAAGCAATGCATCAATGGGCGGCTTTACTGTTAGAAAGACAGGCGCGCTGCCAATCGCAACGATAGCATTATCAGAATTGATACGCATGCGATTACCGGTTTGAATACCCAATTCCGTGCCAAATAAAGTGTAACGCCCGAAGTTAAACTGTGTTCCTATGGCTAAACGAAGAATACCTGTTTGACCATCATTGCTTAAAGTTCCGTTAAAGTTGCCATATCCACCGCTGACATTAGTGTAAAAATAAGGCTTTTTAACCAGCTCTATCTCATTATTCTCTTTTCGGTTAATGTGCTTTGTTGTATGTTTATCCATATTGCTACTAACGGCAAAAACGGTTGATGAAACCACATACAAAAAAAAGATCCATCTAAAAAAACGAAAGCGATCCTTCAGCATATTGTTTTTCCAAAAGAAATAGTGTACTGATCATTATTAGACAATAATATTTCATAAATAACCAGTTTTTAAATGTATTGTTTTAAGACAAGTTACGGTGAAAATCGAGTAACCTTCTGATGAGAAAAATGAATCAGCCCTTAATCACGATTGCCTTAATGATTAAAAATGAATCTACCTCAATTGAAGCCACACTTGCTTCACTTTTATCTGGAGGGCTGCAGCATTTTTTTGTGCTCGATACCGGTTCAAGCGATAACACTGTTCACCTCGTAGAAAGATTCTTTCGCAAGCACCCGAACCTGGTCGGTTATATCAAGCAGGAGGCCTTTGTTGATTTTGCCTCCTCACGAAATCGAACGATGGAGTTAGCAGAGTATTATTTTCCTGAGACGATATTTTTTTTAATGCCGGATGCAGAGTGGTATCTTCATCATCCTAATCTCCTAATAGCCTTTTGTGATCAGGAAAAACACCGTGATACACCGCTTTATTTGCTTAAAATTAAATTAAATTCAACTGAATTTACCACTGCACGATTATTCAGAGCATCTAAACGCATCCGATTTAAAGGGGTGGTTCATGAAGCACCCGAAATACCAGCACTGATAAAAGCACCCGATTCCATATATTTTGAAGTCAAAGCTTCGCACTCAGGCATTAAAAAAAGTCATCTACGTTGGCAGCGCGATTTACCTCTTTTAATGCAAGCTTATCAGGAAAACCCAGAGGATCCGCGCACCACCTTCTATCTAGCCCAAACTTATGAGTGTTTAGGATTGTTTGAACAAGCATATCAGTTTTATCAACACCGAGAAAAATTGCTGGGCTGGGATGAGGAAAATTTTATCACCTTATTCCGATTAGGTTGTTTAGCTGAGGCAAATACAAGTTCATGGGCAACCGCCATGGAATATTTCTTGAAAGCTTTTTCTCTGCGTCCTCATCGCATTGAACCTTTAGTTAAAATAGCAGAACACTATTGGCCTAGTAATATCCAAACTTGTTATTTATTTATTCGGCATGCATATGATATTCCTTATCCAAAAACAGATCTGCTTTTCATAGAAAAAGAAATGTACGATTACTCGCGTTATGAGATCATGAGTCGTTGCGCGTGGTATATGGAGCAGTATGAATTAGGTGCACAAGCAACTTTATTAGCATTAAAAGCCCAGCCAAACATGCCCCATCTTCACGCGAATTTAAAATTATATAATGAGAAACTAGGCCTTAGGGAAGACATTCTGATTGAAAGTAATTCAAAATAATTTTGAAAAAGTTTTGATCTTGCGCGAAGTTATTTAAGTATGCCTGCAAAATAATATTTAATTTCTTCAAAACTATTTGATTGGTCAATTGCTTCTGCAAATTTATCCCATGAATTCTGCCTAGCCATAACATCAAACCATGACTTATTTGTTAGTTCAACAAGCTTAAAGCAACGTTGTAAATTTTCATGCGTAAATGCTTTTGATGATTGCAGATTGAAATGATGAAGAATATTGTAAGAAATTTTATCGAAAAAATCAGGCATAATACTGCGATGATTGCTGATCTTTCTTTGAATGCAAACACCAATATCCCAATAGCCTATATTTGTAAAATACAAAGCAGTTTGATAATCTTTTTGTTCGTAAGCACTTCTTGCTTTTCTTGAATTATCAAGTATACAACGTAAAATACTATAATCCATTGAAGATATCGCTGCTTTAAATGCTCGTTCTACATCTTCTTTTAGCTCATCTATGTCATTCTGATACATTTAGTTTATCTTTATCCTGAAATATTTTTAAATAAGTGATTTAGAGCATTAGTCTCATGTCGCAATTAACGATATAGTGTTATATCAATATTGTCTGGTTCAAAATAAAAAATAAGATCGTCATAAAACCAATTTATTAAAGTAAAAATTATTGCAAATGTTGCAACCATGACTTTTCCTATCACCGGTATATTATGAAAATCATGGACGAAAAAAATTAAAAACGCACCTATAAAAAATAATATGGCGAATAGTCTGCTGATACCTAGTACTATTCCACGTAAAGCTAGCAATACGTGGAAAATGATTCTTTTTATAATTCTCATTAGTTATCCTGTTTCATTGATCGGTTCAATTTTATCAGTTTCATTTTCATCGAGTTCCCGCATAATTTCTTGCTGAAGTTCTTTAGGACTTGGAAGTTTATCAAAAAATTCTTTAGGTAATGACTTTGATAAACGAAATTCGGATACACCGACAGGATTACGTACTCCGCGTAAAGCATATTCAACTTCAAAGTGATCGCGCTCTCCGCAAAGAATAATTCCTATGGATGGGTTTTCATGCGGCTCACGCACAAAATCATCGAGAAGGTTGAGATAAAAATTCATTTTTCCAGCATATTCAGGCTCAAATTTCCCTTTTTTTAATTCCAACGCCACGAGGCTCTGCAAGCGGCGATTATAAAAAAGCAGATCAATAAAATATTCATTACCATTTGCAACAATCCGGTATTGATTGCCAATGAATGAGAACCCGTAACCTAACTCGAGCATGACGGTTTTAATTTTTGCAACCATGCGGTTTTCAATTTCTGCTTCATATACTGGTGGTGTTAAGCCTAATGTATCGAGCATGTAAATTTCTTTCATTGTGTTATTAGCCTGTTCTGCTAGATGTACAGGCAATGTTTCTGCAAAGTTGTGTTGCTTAGTTGATGATGTGTGTCGATGGTAGGCATCTGATTTGATTTGCATGACAAGAGTAGGGCGAGTCCAGCCTTCTTCTATTACACCTCTGGCGTAATAAGCTCTTTCATCTAGATTCTTTATTTTACTCATGATTTCTATATTTTGGCCCCAGGGAATTTCTCCAACGAGTCGTTGGAGATTTGGATGGTCTTTATATTCGAGATAAAATTGCCTCATATACCATAGATTTTGAGGCGAAAAGCCGAATGTACCTGAGAATGATTTTTTTAGGTCATTGGATAATTGTTCAACTGTAGATCTTCCCCAGCCATATTTATTCTGAGCAGTTACAATTTGTTCGCCTAACCACCAATAAAGCTCGAATTGGCTTTTAGAAGCGGCTCTAGCAACTTGAATTCTTGTCGAGTTGATTTTTTGTTTGGCGTCACTTAGTAGTTGTAGATAACGTTTGTCTGTTTTGCTGAGTGGCTTGTCCTTGGTTATGTCTTTCATTGGTATTTCCTTGATTGGTTATTTGTACTAATTTCTCTACCGCATTGGCTTTATGTTCTGGCGCAAGGTGCGCATATCGCAGTGTCATCGCTAAATCAGAATGTCCTAGCAATTCTCGAACTGTATTCAAATCAACACCCGCCATAACGAGCCTTGATGCAAAATGATGACGCATATCATGCCAGCGAAAGTTTTTTAATTTTGCTGCGTCACGAATTCCTTTCCAGGAAGTTTTTACTGTATTAAAAGATTTGTTATTTATACTTGGGAAAACAAGATCTGAATTGTTTGATTGTTGTCGCCAAGATTTTAGTACGTACTGTGCTTCTGTATTTAATGGTATATGCCGAGTTTTACCGCTTTTTGCATAAGCTCCTTCAATAGTTAACAAGGAGCGTTCAAAATTAACATTTTCCCATTTAAGACTAAACACTTCTCCTTGGCGTAAACCCGTATTAATGGATAAAAGAATCATTGGTCGCATGTGATCTGCGAATTCATAATTATTAAGATCTAAAAATAATTCATAACCTCGTTCAAGACGCCATTGATTTGCATTATCACGCCCAGCCTTAATTTGCTCTTCACGTTTAATGGCAGCTTCTCTTAAGCGTTGTTCTTCTTCGGCTGACAAGAAGCGCACTTTTGCAGATCGGTCTGCTTTCATTAACTTTAAACGTTCCAATGGATGTGATTCTATAAAGCCCCACAAGACTGCTTTTGATATTGCCGCTTTCAGTGTTGCAATATTGCGATTGACTGTCTCAACTGAAATACCATTTTTTAAGCGCTGTGTACGCCATTGATCAATGAGGGCAGGAGTAAGTTCAGTTAACGGTTTAGTGCCAAATAAATCATAAAAACGTCTCGTTATTACATTGAGTGTTTTGATACCGACCTTGCGATGTTCTTTTACCCATGGGGCGTATTCCTTGTCGATGAATTCTGTAAGGGTGATTTTGTGTTTCTTTTTTCTCGATTCACTCGGATCTATTCCTTTGGCTGCATCACCAAGAATAGAGTGTGCCTTGTCTCTGGCTTGTGCAGGAGTCAGCACGCCAACTTTACCGATAGTGACACGTTTGCCGCGTGCATATTCGCACATATAAAGTAATTTACCGCTCAGATTTACTCTCACTAAAAAACCAGTTAGCTTATCGTCGCGAACATCATATGGTTTGTCGCCAGGCTGTAATTTAGCGATCAGAGAAGTGTTAATTGTAGCTTTCATCTAAATCCTTACTTGAAAAACTGAAGTGCAAATGAAGTGCATTTGAAGTATATAGAAGTGGGTTGTGATGAGCAATGGTACATGAGAAATAATCTGTAAGTATCTGTAATATAATTGTATTTTTATCACCATTAATCATGATGGGACATGATGATTTAGAATTGACTCACACTCTTAATCATCGGGTCGAAGGTTCGATCCCTTCGCGGCCCAACGTATTGAAAAATAAGTGAAAATAATCACTTTCTTCTGCTTCATAAAGCCTCTAAAAAAACTCACGTGTCGTATCTGTGTCGAAGGTTTGAGTGACATTCTGACTGTTTTCAATTCATGAATAAAATTAATAAAGAGCGATATATGCCAAGAAAGAAACCTGTACGTCTTTAAATGTTAATTATGCTGCAATTGGTAATTGAAAAAGTCCACGACATAGTGATTTCCATGAATAATTTTTAATATCGATGATTTTTGGTTTTTTGTGTTCTGCAATTTGTAAGGGTGTTTTGCCATCTATACCCATATGTGTACGATGCTCATTGAAATAGTGCCGAAACAGATCAAGTTTGCGTTGTAAGTCTGTTTCGTTCCAAAAGAAAATACGATCAAGCGCTTCATTTCGACATGTTCTAATGAGCCGTTCAACAAAAGGATGCGACATCGGTATATAAGTAAAGATTTTATTTCTTCAATATCAAGAATACGTAGATTAGCTTTCCATCGTTGAAATTGAAGGATAGGGTCGTTATCTGAACTCAAGTATTTTGGTAAATTCCTGCCAGAAATAATTTTATTAAACAGCATGCAAATAGATATGCCATCCAATGTGCCGGGATGTACTGCAAATCCGATGATACGCCGAGTATACTGATCCATTAAAACCATGACCCAGTGTGATTTTAATTGGATTGATTCACAACGAAAAAAATCAATAGACCAAAGCGAATCTTTCATGTTGCCTATAACGGTCAGCCATGATGGTCCATCGTCATTTGATGATGGTTTGTAATGTTTTGCTAAAATCCGCCAGACCACATCTTTATCGATATTTAAACCAAACATATTGCTTATTTGCATTGCAATACGCCTACACCCAAAACGTGGATTATGTTGTTTCATTTCAATGATAGCTTGTATTAATTCTTTAGATGGTCCAGCAGGGCCAGGTTTGTGTTTTGATTTAATTGAAAATAATGCTGAATATTTTCTTTTGATTAGCGCTTTATGGAATTTAATTAACAAAGATGGCTTGATAGCAATGCTAATTTTATATATACGTTTTGGATTGATGATGGCAGTAAGAAATGCAAAAAATAAACGTTGCCATTGACTCAAATTTGGAGCTCTTTTTCTATGTCGGTTTAAGATAATGAGTTGCTTGCGAAGCATGATATTCTCGGCTGCTAGTGATTTCTGGCGCCAGGCTTGGCTAGCATCGCTAAGGCTCGTAGAAAATAAAATGTCAAAATGAAAATTTGCTTCATGAGCATCATATAATGCTGAATTCTGATATTTCAAGTACTTTACTTAATCAGTTTGCTGGTCTAGTAGTGTATTAACATTTCGCGACGTACAAGGTGCGATTGGTAAAGCCATTCGATATTGTTTATCACATTGGAATGAATTAAATAATTATTTGCAAGATGGTCGTATTGAGATTGATAACAATCTTATTGAGAATGCTATTCGTCCTTTCGCTCTTGGACGCAAGAATTGGATGTTTAATGCAAGCCCTTCTGGTGCAAAAGCTGGCGCAACATTTTTCTCATTAATCGAAACTTGCAAAGCAAATAATGTTGAACCGTATAAATATTTTTGTGGAATGTTAAATCGCATTCGGCATTGCAAAACTGAAGATGACTATTGTAAATTACTTCCTCAATTTATTAAGCTGGATCAAATAAATTAATTTAAATACGCTTACTTCGTGATTGCTATAGTGAAGATGATTACCGTAAACTTTTGCCACAGTTTAACAAATTTAGTCAATTGCATAATGAGTCAGATTACTATTCGCTTACGATGAGTATAATCATACATGTCAAATATACCTAATTTGTATTTTTAAGCATAACAAATAGCAGGTATAGTTATGCCATCTAATTAGAGGTAAAGGAGTTTCTAAATATGATGTTTTTTCGAGTTATTAGCAAAGTCGTACTAGTAGTACTTTTAGGGGTTGCGGGTGTAGCAAATGCACAGGATAAACAGGATCTAATTATGTGTCCCAAGCTTGATAAGATTCATCAGGCAGCTTCCTTAATGACTCATACACAATGGTGTAAAGAAAACTATTGTGTTGTCTCTAGTAGTGAGAGCAGGGAGAGCGGCCCTGCATTTTATGAAGGTGGTTTGGGTTGGTGGCTGATCACTGTTGTCGCCGCTTCTTCAACAGATGAAGCAATTCTTAAAGCCCAAAATATAGCGACAGAAGTATCCGTTATGGGATCAGAAGTAGCACGATATGATTTTATTTTGAGTTATGTGTGCACGTATTTGGTGACTTCATCCAGTCATGACGATGGTAGAGCTATTGGAATCCTTGCCTTGGGTTCTGACAGAAAACCTCAAGCTTTAATAATGCAATCTCTTAAGAAAATAAAATAAGGAATATTTATATGCGAATGTTAAATATTATAATATCAAGCATTTTTTCCTTGTTTTTGAGTGCGACAGCACAAGCAAAAATGGATGAAAAAATGATAGCTTGCCCATCGGTTGATGTGATACACCGGATAGCTCCTTTAATGGGAAAGGCCGACCGTTCTAATGGTGCTTATGACGTAGAAATTCCAGTTTACCGGGACAATGGGTTATCTTGGCATATAATATCTGTAGGTATTATTGCACATAGTAGTGAAGAAGCTGTTGTCATTGCACAAAATCGCTGTGCCAGCGTATCACATATGGTTTATCCTTTTGCAAGAAAATTCGAGAAGTCCGATTATGTGTGTTTTTATTATGATAGAACGCTACCCAATCCGTTCGTTTCTATCTATCTCTTTCAAAATAACTATCTCACTCAAAGGAAAAACTCTGATAACTGATAATAACCTTCTCTTCAGAAATCTGAAGAGAAGGTTTAATAAATGCTTAAATCACCGCAACAGCGCCTCTAACGTTTCAATTGACGAAAAAAAACTTTCAGCTTCCACTAGATGTATTTAATTTTTTTGAAAATATGCTGGACTTTGAATCAACATATCCGTTTGCCAATGTACGTTAGTAAACGAATACCAAAAATTAGCTATGATCTCATTATATTAATTGATAACGGTATCTTGATGGCGCAATCACCCAACTTGCCACCAACACAGATATTTCCCGAATCTGAAAGCAAATTTTTTGGAATAATTCCGAATGCCCAGATCGAGTTTTTTAAAAATGATCAAGGTAAAGTTACTCATTTAGTGTTGAGCCAGGATGGTGAGAGCTTAACGGGGTTGCGTACTTGAAAAATTGATGCTGTGAAGTATAGTTAGTTTATAAATTTTTACCTGTATAGGCGAATTCTAATGCTGCTAGTGATTGCATCTGATACTTACATCATATTCAACCAAGCAGTACCATCTCACCCATGTTGAAATTCATCACTCTACATTGCCAACCCCATGTTACAAAATGAGTAAATTATTTACTAAGAGTCTCTTTGCATTGCTATATGTGGAATTCCGTCTTCTTCATACATCTCCCCATATACTTTAAATCCAAATCCTTCATAAAATTTCTTCAAATAATGCTGCGCAGAACATTTAATGCTGATGCCTGGAAAATTGGTATCGCAATAACTCAACAATTCTTGCATTAATCTTTTTCCATATCCCTTGTTACGCGCTGATCTTGCAGTAACCACGCGTCCAAATACAATATAATTCTCAATATCGGTAGGAGGAAATAGACGAATGTAAGCTACTAATGAATCCTTCTCCATGCCTAATAAATGCAGCGCAAAAATATCTTTACCATCTGGATCAGGATAAGGGCAGTGCTGTTCAACTACAAATATATCAGAACGTAATACTAGAACAGCATAGAGTTGTTCAACTGTTAATTCGGAAAATTTGTACCATTTAAAATTAATCATAGAGTACCTCCATTCTATTCTTATTTGGCCAAAGTATACAGAAAGTGGCCTGGACGCAGCTTCCGTCCTTTAGCCCTGCTGTAGTCTATATAAACTGTAATATATTCCCTGCTGCATTAATTCATTATGCGTTCCTTGTTCTGCAATATGCCCATTACTCATTACATAGATATTGTCGGCATCTATGATTGTACTTAGTCTATGCGCAATAATAATTGTTGTACGTGAGGAGAGAAACTCATGTAAAGCTGAAAATAAATCATGCTCAGTTTTCGAATCTAAGGCTGATGTTGCCTCATCTAAAATAACAACTTTAGGGTTGCGTAACAGCATTCTCGCAATAGCTAAGCGCTGCTTTTGTCCACCTGATAACCGAACACCTCCTTTGCCAATTTGTGTTTCTAACTGCTTATCGAATTTTTCAATTGTATGTGTTAGCTGCGCCAATGTTAATGCTCGCCAAATATCATTGGCATCCATGTCAACACCGTATGTTAAATTGTTACGTACAGTGTCATTAAATAGAATTGGATTTTGCAATACAGCGCATACATTTTCTCGAATAGGTTCGAACCCTATATCATGAAAATTAATATTGTTAATTGTTATTTGTCCTTTACTGATCGGATAAAATCCTAATAAGGCTTGAATCAAGGTTGATTTGCCAGAACCACTAGTCCCCACAATTCCAGTTTTTTTACCTGATGCAATTTTCAGGTTGATATCAGTTAAAATCGGTTTAGTTTGAACATACGAGAAATCTAAATTCTTAACATCGATAACAATCGCTTTGTTATCCTGAAATGGATTGGATTTTGTTATATATTCTGGTTCGGTTGTAAGATGCATTATCTGATTGATTCGTGATAAAGCTGAATCAGCAGCATAGAATGCTGATTGAATATTAACTAATATATTCATATACCATTGCACTTGGAAAACATATTGAAGAAGTGCAATCATCATTCCTATGGTTAGGTCATGGACTAAGATCAATGTCATACAAAAAATATAATAAAGATCAACTCCGATAAATAAAAACATATTAGCTAAATCGCTAACAATCGCTGTTTTCCATTCATAAGCAACTGAATCATTTTTAACTTGCCTAGCTTTTTTAATTAATCTATTAATAAAATTCGAATCTTTATTATCCGCTCTAATTTGTACAATGGCGTCGACAGTCTCAACAAAAGCTTCTTGGAATAACTCAAACGCCTTATTTTGCTCTGATTTTAACATTTTTAACTTTTTTGCAAATTTCGCTGTTAAAATTAAAGCAAATGGATTAAAAAGAAAAAGAAATATGGCAACTTTCCAGTTAATGATAAATAAAACAATGATGATGCCTATGATAGATAAAGCCGCGATTATGATGTTACTGACTGTTGTTCCTAAAAAATCATCGATAGTATCTAAGTCTTTTATATAATACGATGCTAATTTTCCTGCGCCTAACGTTTCATATTCATTGATTGATATATTCCTTAAATGCGACAATAAATTAATTCGTATTTTAAAAACAACATCTTTTGAGATAATTTTAAACTCTCGTCCTTGTATAGTTCTTAGAATTAGCACGCATGATCTCAGCATGAGAACCAGAAAAAATGCTGAAATCAGTATTATTGTGGGTGTAATCCAAATTTGTGGGAGGAAATACCCCAGCAATTTTGTAAAAAAGCCAGGTTGCTTTAATAAAACCTCATTAATAAGACT
>Ga0207102_1044_pt1 | contig 22171 bp, 12 predicted proteins | sample Alteio_BWMinHeat_80_FD_153573 | JGI IMG/M metagenome (GOLD analysis project Ga0207102, IMG submission 153573) | Enriched cells from forest soil in Barre Woods Harvard Forest LTER site, Petersham, Massachusetts, United States -... | ecosystem: Environmental > Terrestrial > Soil > Temperate forest >... | reverse complement strand
CCTGTTTCCGATAGCGTGTCAGGAACTCCATACTCAACAGAATCACGAGACCCACAAACCAAATGGCCACAAACGTGACAAGATAGAAAGGAAGGGAGAACCTGGGTATCTGGGGCAGGAAGTCATTCGACCTTCTGATCTCTTCGGTGTTGAGAGCATAGGTCAGGCCCAGAGCGGCCATGAAAAGCATGACACCAAAGATCAGGGCCGCGATAACTCCATTGGAAAAACGCCCGGTATTTTCCGGACCGATCGAGAAGGATGGTGATGTTCCCCCGGGTAGGTTCCCGGCGGGACGCATTGGGGGAAGGGGAATGCTGCTGATCGCCACGGATGAAGAGCTTCCCTTGGGGAGGTTTCCGGCTGGACGTGTTGGAGGAAGGGGACTGGAACTGATCGCCATCGAAGAGGGTGTTCCCTCGGGGAGGGCCTGAGCCTCATGGTAGGGAAATGTCTCACCGCAACGGGGACATGCAATGCGCTGGCCAACCGTGGGGCGTGCGGTGACCTGCACATGAGCGTTACAGTAGGGACAGGCAAGTGTATTCATGATTATTCGTTAGCTTTCGTCCTCGGCCCGCGGGGCCGCAAGTCGTATCTAAGCGCCAACCATATAATATGATACGGTGTTTGTTATGTACGTATTGACCCATTCCGGCTTCGCCTCTTAGACTGATAGCCGGGACGACCCTTTTTACCGAGCCAATGGCCGGGTGCCATGCCCACGTCTGCGTGGGCATGTGTTACGGAAGCGGCTGCCGACATGCCCACGCGGACGTGGGCATGGCACCAGCGCTGTGTGGAGATTATTATCCGATGAGTACCGAATCGACGATGGAAGTAGGCATCTGGGATAGGCTGACCGACGTTCTCAGTGCTATCTCAGAGGTGATAAGCCGGCTGCTCATGCGGGTGTTCGGCTCCAGCAACGAACGCTACGTCCGCAAGCTCGGCTATGTCCGGTCCAACGACGTGACGAAGCCATACTCGATTACGCCTGGTTCGTTGCTGGCGCAAGTGAACGAACTGGAAGAGAAAACGCGAGCGCTCAGCGACGAGGAATTGCGGGGGTCGGCAGCGAAGTTTCGCGAGCGCCTTGCCGGCGGCGCCGCACTCGACGATCTTCTTCCTGAAGCCTTCGCAGCCTGCCGGGAAGCCGGCCGCCGCACCAAGAACATGCGGCACTTCGACGTGCAGATTCTCGGCGGCATCGTTCTCCATCGCGGCAACATCGCTGAGATGGTGACCGGTGAAGGCAAGACGCTCGTCGCTACGCTGCCGGCGTTCCTCAATGCGCTGGTGGGCCGCGGCGTCCACGTTGTAACAGTCAATGACTACCTGGCCCGCCGCGACTGCGAATGGATGCTTCCGATCTACAAGGCCCTTGGGCTAACCGCAGGCTACATCCAGAGCGACATGGACCCGGTGCTGCGCCGGAACGCCTATGATTGCGACATCACTTACGGCACCAACAGTGAATTCGGCTTCGATTATCTGCGCGACAATATGAAACCGGCCCGCTGGGGCGATCCGCACTTCCCGCCCTGGTATCAGCAGTGCCAGAAAGCGCTCCATTACGCGATCATCGACGAGGTGGACAACATCCTCATCGACGAGGCACGCACGCCGCTCATCATCTCTGGCCCGGCCTTCACGGACGTTCGCCGCTATGGTCAGGCCAACGAGATCGCCGTGCAGTTAGGCGAGTTGCAAAAGCAGCAACCCCTCTACTTCGAGGTCAAGGAGAAGGAACACACCTGCCACCTTACCGATGAGGGCATTCACAAGGCCGAGGAACTGGCCGGCGTGGAGAGCTTCTACACGGCCGGCAACATGGACTGGCCGCACATGATCGATAACGCTCTCAAGGCGCACCATCTCTACAAGAAGGACAAGAACTACGTGGTGATGCGGCATCCGGAAACGGGTGACATGAGCATCATCATCGTCGATGAGTTCACCGGCCGGCTCATGGTAGGCCGGCAATGGTCCGATGGCCTGCACCAGGCGGTCGAGGCCAAGCATACCCGCGAAGGGGTCAAGATCAAGGAAGAGACGCAGACGCTGGCGACCATCACGCTGCAAAATTACTTCAAGCTTTACAAGAAGCTATCGGGCATGACGGGCACCGCCATGACGGAAGCCAACGAGTTCTGGAAGATCTACAAGCTCGACGTTATCAACATTCCGACCAACAAGCCGCTCGTCCGTGTCAATCACGCCGATGTCATTTTCCGCACCGAGAAGGAGAAGTGGATGGCGGTGGTAGAAGAGATTGCCGAGGTCCACAAGGCGGGCCGGCCGATGCTGATCGGCACGACGGATGTGGCCAAGTCGGAGAAGCTGAGCGAGATGCTCAAACGCCGCGGCGTCAAGCACGAACTGCTCAACGCCAAGCCGGAATATGCCGCCCGCGAGGCCGAGATCGTCGCCCAGGCGGGCCGGATCGGCGGGGTGACCATCGCCACTAACATGGCCGGTCGCGGCACCGACATCATCCTTGGCGGCAATCCCGAAACGTTGGCATGGGCCATGATGAAGGACAAGTACGCCACCCGTCTGGACGTGCCGGAGGATGAATGGAAGCGCACCGTGGAGGAGATCGAGAGCAAGGAAAAGATGAAGGAAGAGGGCCGCAAGGTGGTCGAGATGGGTGGGCTGCACATCATCGGCACCGAACGACACGAGGCCCGCCGGATCGACAATCAGCTCCGTGGGCGGTCGGGCCGGCAGGGCGATCCGGGTTCCGGCCGATTTTACCTGTCGTTGCAAGACGATTTGATGCGCATCTTCGCCGGCGAGTGGGTCGCCAACGTGCTCACGAAGATGGGCATGGAGGAAGGGCAATCGATCGAGAGCCGGATGGTGTCGCGGCGTATCGAGGGTGCTCAGAAAAAGGTTGAGGAGCGCAACTTCGACATCCGCAAGAACCTGCTCGAATACGACGAGGTGATGGATCATCAGCGCAAGAGCGTCTACGGCTACCGGCAGGAGATTCTTGAAGGGAGCAACTGCAAGACACGCACATTGAGCATGCTCGACGATCAGATCGACCTGGCCGTGGAGCGGTTCCTGGACGATGACTACGGCCCGAGCTGTTTCGCCGAGTTCGCCGCCAAGCGACTGGGCGTGGAGTTCGACGCCGCCGACTTCGGCCGCAGCGACTTCGCCGAGGCCGAGCGGACCGCCCGCGAGAAGGCCAACCGGCAGGTTCAGACGCAGGTTCACGAGGCGATGGAGGAAAACCTGGGTGCCGAGGAGGAACGGGAGTGGAACTGGCAGGCCCTGGCCGGTCAGGTCAACGCCCGCTGGAATCTCAAGACGACCGATCATCAGCTCAGGAAGATCGGCAAGGATGAACTTGCCCAGTTCCTCATCGACCAGGCCGAGAAAGCACTTTCCGGTGTGGACCTGGTGGCTGGTCAGGCATTCCTCGAGCCGGAGTGGGGGATGGGGTCGCTGTGCGACTGGACCCGACAGAAGTTTCAGGTCAAGCTGGAGCCGTCGGAGTTCAACGGCAAGGCGCCGGCCGAGATTAAGTCGATTCTACGCGAACATGTTAGAGCGATGTATCGCCAGAAGGAGATCGAATTCCCCGTCAAGGTTGGCATGGCTCGTTTCATGGCCGATCGGCAACCCGTGCAACCAGGCGGGCAGCGCTACGACCGGGAGGGCCTCCTCAAGTGGGCCAGAGAGCGGTTCCCCGGTGCGGCCGACTCTCTCTCCGAAGAAGATTTTCGCACGCAGTCGCGGTCACGGCTCCAGGAGATACTACTCGATGCCAGCCGGAAGTCGTTTCCGAAGGTTAGCCAGGAGGAGATCGACACCAAGCTGGAAGAAGCTTTTGACGGCACTCGGCTGTCCGAGCAGGAAGATGCCCGTGAAATCACCGACTGGGCACGGCAGGAGCTGGGACTGGAGATTCCTGCCGAAAAACTCACCGGCGTGACGCAGGAAGCAGCCCGGCAGACATTGTGGAACGCTTTCGACGATCGGTTCCGTCCCGAAATGCGCGGCATGGAGCGCAGCTTGCTCCTGAGTCAGCTCGACACCGCCTGGAAGAACCATCTCTACACGATGGATCACCTGCGCTCCACGGTCGGCTTGCAGAGTTACGCCCAGCAAGATCCGAAGACCGTATTCAAGCGCGAGGGCATGAAGGAATTCGACGCCATGTGGGACGGCGTCAAGGACAAGGTGACCGACATGGTCTTCCGGATGGAGGAGTCGGAAGTTTTCCAGGAATCGCTCTGGACCATCGGAGCCGCCACCAAGGAGGAAGCGACCAGCGTATTGCCGGCCGCCGGCGAACAAAGCATGCGCAGCCAGCAGGACGCTGCCATTGCCAGCAGTCAAGAGAGCGGCAAGAAGATCGAGCCCATCCGCAACCGCGGCGAGAAGGTTGGCCGCAACGATCCCTGCCCGTGCAACAGCGGCAAGAAGTACAAGAACTGCTGCATGAAAAAAAAAATGGCGGGGTGAGTTAGTTGGCGGATATATTGGAGCGGAACCATGAGTACCATTGTCGATCCAAAAACCCGAGCCAGGCGCGAAAGCCCTGAAACAGACCCGTATTTCTACGGCTGGCGTTATGTAAGCAGCGTTTTGCCCGACGGCACCGAAAAGCTTCAATCGATCCCTCTGACCGAAGAGGACGTGCTCCATCCTCAGGAAGGAGATCATATCGTGCAGGGAGATGCCCATGGCGACGATTGTGACTATTTGAAAAACGTATTCCAATGGCGGTTGGGCCACAAGGGGGACGCCCATGTTAGTTCAGACCTGGGGGTCTATTGGGATGATCCGGAGCTGGATCACCACAGCCCGGACATTTCCGTGTTTTTCGGCGTGCATGACCCAGAACGAAGAAGGGATAGCTTTATTGTGGCCAAGGAAGGAGTGCTCCCGAGAATGCTAATGGAAATTACGTCGCGCAGCACGCGCAAGGTTGATCTGGTAGACAAGGTCGATGAATATCACCGGGCCGGCGTGCCGCTCTATGTTATTGTCGATGCCGAAAAACGCGAAGAGGATGGGACACTCCGCTTGATTGGCTATCAGCATGCCGCGGACCGCTGGGAGAATCTTCCATTGGACGAGCAGGGCCGGCTGTGGCTTGAACCTGTCCAACTCTGGCTGGGGGCCGAAGATGGCCGAGTGGTATGCTACGATCCGCAGGGGATTCGGATTCCGGATTTCACAGAGGTGTCAAACACTCGTGTAGCCGAAGCCCAGGCTCGGATTGCTGCCGAAGCCCAGGCAAAGGCCGAGGCTCAAGCCCGCGCTGCCGCGGAGGCCCAGGTAAAGGTTGAAGCTGAGGCACGTGCGGCCGCCGAAGCAAGGATTCGTGAGTTGGAAGAGCGATTGCGGTTGGCGGGAGGTAATTCACAAGTAGATGGTGGGTCAGCCAGCGCAAAATAGGGTGGTTAGAGCCATGCTGGCGGACGGTTCCACACAATGCCGGTTTGGGAAAGGACTCCCATGTCTTACTTGCTGAATGTTCTCTATCTCATCGCTCTTTTGGCCCTTTCCCCCTGGCTCGCTTACAAGGCAGTTACCACCGGCAAATACCGCCGCGGTCTATGGCACAAGTTCTCCGGCTCGATTCCTCACTCAGCACTCAGCACTCAGCACTCAGCACTCGTGGCATGGTTCCACGGCGTCTCCGTCGGCGAAATCCATCTTCTGAGTCAGGTCGTGGCGGCCTTTCGGCGGCGGCATCCGGGCTGGCAGTGCGTGATCTCGACAACGACGGACACCGGCTTCGATGAGGCGCGCAAACGTTTCCCCGATCTGCCCGTCATCTACTGGCCGTTCGATTTCTCCTGGGCGGTTCGCCGGATGCTTCGGGTCGTCAATCCGAGCTTCGTTGTGCTGGCGGAGGGAGAACTGTGGCCGAACTTTCTGCTGGCGGCCAGGGCATACGGCGTACCTGTGGCTGTCATCAATGGCCGAATGAGTCCGGGCAGCACCCGGCGTTATCGGCTGCTGGGCGGCCTGGTTCGGCGGTTGTTCGCTTGTGTCGATCTCATCGCGGCACAGACCGAAGAGTATGCGGAGTGTTACCGGGAGCTTGGGGCCGCACCGGAAAGAGTCACGGTGACCGGTTCGGTCAAGTACGATGGCGTCGCTACTGATCGTGACAATCCGAAAACTCACGAACTGGGCCAACTGTTCGGCATTAAGCCCGACGACCTCATATGGATCGCCGGCAGCACGCAGGCTCCAGAGGAGGAGATTGCTCTCGAAATCTACCGCCGAGCGATAGCCGAGCATCCGAACCTGCGACTGTTCCTGGTTCCCCGGCAGAAGGATCGGTTCGAGGAAGTCGCCAACTTGCTCCAGCGCTCGAACCTTCCATTCGTCCGTCGCAGCAACCTCACCACCCCACCACCTCACCACCCCATCACCTCACCACCCCGCGTTATCCTTGTTGACACCATCGGCGAACTAGGCGCCCTCTGGGGCCTTGCCGATGTCGCCTTTGTCGGCGGCAGTCTCGACGGCAAGCGTGGCGGCCAGAACATGATCGAGCCAGCCGCTTACGGAGCGGCAGTGGTATTCGGGCCGCATGTGTGGAATTTTCGAGAGACGGCGGAAAAGTTGGTGGAGGCTGGAGCAGCGCTTCAGGTACAGGATGCTGATGAGCTGGAAACGACGACCCGGCGGTTGCTGGGCGATGCGGCCGAACGAAAGCGGCTTGGGACCGCGGCTCAGCACTTTGTGAGGCAGCAACACGGCGCGACCGAAAGGACGCTAGAATGTCTGGATAGGTTGCTGATGACAAAACATTCCCAGGAAAGAGCCGCTTGAAATTCTCCGATGATTGAACCTCTCACATATCTCAACGGCCAGTTTCTTCCCCAACCGCAAGTACACCTCGCGTTCAACGACGCCGGCTTCGTCTTCGGCGCCACCGTCACCGATCAATGCCGCACGTTTCGGCACCAACTCTTCCGCCTCTCCGATCACCTCGTTCGCTTCCGCCAGAGTTGCCGGCTTGCGCGCATTCCGCAGCCATTGGCTGATGATGAGCTAACACTTATTGCCGAGAAACTGGTAGCGCACAACGCTGCCTTGCTCGGTCCGGAACAGGACCTGGCACTTGTCATGGTCGCCACGCCGGGGCCGATTGCTTATTACCTTGGCGAAGAAGGCGGTCTAGGAGATGGAACTCCGACACTTGCGTTGCACACCTTCCCTTTGCCCTTCGCCCGCCATGCACATCTTTTCCGCGAAGGGGCACATCTTGTCGTTCTTGACAGACGGCACCTCGCGGCGGGCAGTCTCGATCCACACATCAAGCATCGCAACCGGTTGCACTGGTGGCTGGCGGATCAGGAGGCACGCGAGATCGAAGCGTGGGCATCCGCATTGTTGCTCGATGGCGAAGGGCATGTCACCGAGACATCAACGGCCAATTTCCTGCTTGTGCGCGGTGGCGTCGTCTTTTCGCCAGCGCGAACAGCGGTTCTTGGCGGTATCAGCTTGCTTACGGTGGAAGAACTATGCGCAGAATTGGGTCTGGGCTTCGAGGAAAAGCCGCTGAGCCTTCAGGATTGTCTAGCCGCCGATGAAGCGATGCTCGCCAGTACACCATACTGTCTGGCGGGTGTCAACAGCATCAATGGCGTGGTTCTCCCCTGGCCAGGGCCGGTCTGGCAGCGGTTGCTGGCGGCATGGAGCCGGCGCGTGGGGATCGACATCCGGCAACAGATTCTGGCGGCGCGGTAGACTTGTCTGCCCATCCTGCCTATTCTGATACGGTATTCAAAATGTGTGGGACTCGCAGCCTGGGAGCATCGAGCTTCACAGCGAAGCAGTGTCGTGGCTGGCGTCCCGGAGGATGAACCGGGCGACCTTTGGCACCAATGCCTGAAGTATTTACGGAGATGGCAGCCGAGGGCGTGTAAATGAAGGAGTTGGAGTAGTCATGAAGAGCTTGAAATTGTTCATCGGTGCGGTGGGGGTATTACTGTTGCTGGCAGTTAGCACGTGCCATGCCGGTGAAGCAGATCTGGCCATCCCGGATTTGCACGCGGGCAAGTTTACTATCGCCGGATACACGATTAGTGCCTGGAACCTCTTATTCGGCGGTGCCTGTGTAATCGCGGGCACACTGGGCATCAGTCTTTATTTGCGCACGCAGATCCACAAGCTACCTGCTCACAAGTCGATGCTCGATGTTGCCGAGGTTATCTACCAGACTTGCAAGACCTACCTGATCCAGCAGGGCAAGTTCTTGCTGATGCTTTTCGCCCTCATCGCCATCGCAATCACATACTACCTGGTCGGGTTTGGAGGCGCCTCCGAGTACGCATTCACCGACAGGACGTATCAGGAGTTGCAGCTTTACCCCAAGGACACGGAGAAAATCCCCTCGGAGGTACTGGATAAGCTGAAATCACTGGAGGGCGAGAAGGCTGTAGGCAAGGAGGAGTTTGTCGCGAAGCTCAAGGGGAAGCTAACCAGCGAGCAATGGACCGCTCATGAAAAGACCATTATCGAGATTGCCGTGCCGGACCCAATCGGTCCAGTGCTGAAAGTATTCTACGTCTTGCTGTTTGCCGTGGTTGGCATGGCAGGATCGTACAGCGTGGCCTGGTACGGGATTCGGGTCAATACCTATGCGAACTGTCGCACCGCCTTTGCTGCCCTCCGTGGCAAGCCCTGGGACGTGGTCAACATCCCCCTGCGGGCCGGCATGTCGGTCGGCCTGTTCCTGATTTCCCTCGAACTGGTGATGATGGTCATCATTCTGCTTTTCGTGGATCGCAGGATCGTGGGTGTTTGTTTCCTCGGCTTCGCCATCGGTGAGTCGCTCGGCGCATCGGCCCTGCGCATCGCCGGCGGCATCTTCACCAAGATCGCCGACATCGGCTCCGACCTGATGAAGATCGTCTTCAACGTGAAGGAAGATGACCCGCGCAACCCAGGAGTTATCGCCGACTGCACCGGCGACAATGCCGGCGACTCGGTGGGCCCCACCGCCGACGGGTTTGAGACCTATGGCGTCACCGGCGTCGCTCTCATCGCCTTTATCACCCTGGCTGTCCCCAGCATCGAGATTCAGGCGAAGCTGATAGTGTGGATCTTCGCAATGCGTTTTCTGATGGACTTCATGTCCGGCGTGTCGTACTTCATCAACCAGGCAATCTCGCAGAAAAAATACGGCCACCTCACCGAGTTCGACTTCGAGCAGCCGTTGACCCGGCTCATCTGGATTGCGGCGATTCTGTGCATCAGCACGTCGTTCTTTATGAGCTGGCTGCTCATCCGCGGCCTGACTGTGCCGGGAGTCGATCCAGCCAAGACGGAGCACCTCTGGTGGCAGCTCGCCACGATCATCAGTTGTGGGACGTTGGCCGCCGTGCTGATCCCCGAATTCACCAAGGTGTTCACCAGTTCGCACTCCAAGCACGTCCATGAGATCGTGACGGCGTCCCGCGAGGGCGGCGCCTCACTCACCATCCTCTCAGGCATTGTGGCGGGCAACTTCAGCGCGTTATGGATGGGTCTTCTTATCGCGGGACTGATGGCGGGCGCATTCGGCGTCAGTACGTTGGGCCTCGACGAGGTGATGAAGGCGAACCTCGACCCGGATAACCCGGCCAAGCTTGTGGGCGTCGGGTCAATCTTCGCGTTCGGCCTCGTGGCGTTCGGCTTCCTCTGTATGGGGCCGGTCAACATCGCCGTGGACAGTTACGGCCCCGTGACCGACAACGCCCAGTCCGTCTTCGAACTGGCCCAGACCGAGCACATCCCCGGCATCAAGGACGAGATCCAACGCGACTTCGGCTTCATGCCGGACTTTGAGCGCGGCAAGCATTACCTGGAGGCGAACGACTCGGCCGGCAACACCTTCAAGGCGACCGCCAAGCCGGTGCTGATTGGCACCGCCGTCGTGGGCGCCACCACTATGATTTTCTCCATCATCCTCCTGTTGGCACGGGCCGGCATGCTCCACCTGGAACTGACGCAGGCGCCTGTGCTCCTCGGTTTCATCTGCGGCGGTGCCGTGGTCTACTGGTTCTGCGGCGCATCGATGCAGGCCGTGACGACCGGGGCGTACCGGGCCGTCGAGTTCATCAAGAAGAACATGAACCTCGACAAGAAGGAGGCCGACCTCGCGGACTCGATTACCGTTGTCCGGATTTGCACCCAGTACGCCCAAAGCGGCATGTGGAACATCTTCATCGCCCTGATGACGTTCACGCTCGCCTTTGCATTCTTCGACCCGAACTTCTTCGTCGCGTATCTGATTTCCATTGCCGTGTTCGGCCTGTTCCAGGCGATCTACATGGCCAACGCAGGCGGTGCCTGGGACAATGCCAAGAAGCTAGTCGAAGTCGATTTGAAGGAAAAGGGCACGGCGCTCCATGCGGCGACGGTCATCGGCGACACCGTTGGTGATCCGTTCAAGGACACGAGCTCGGTCGCGCTGAACCCGATCATCAAGTTCTCGACCCTGTTCGGCCTGCTGGCCGTGGAGATCGCGGTCCACATCAAACAGTCGGCCACGGAGCACCACACATCGAGCTACGCTCCCTATGTGGGCGTCGTCATGCTGGCGATCGCGCTTGTTTTCGTTTGGCGGTCGTTCTACGCAATGCGGATTCCGAAGGAAGATGCGAAGACGAAGTCATAGTGTCGTTCCGCATTGACACACAAAGGGCGAGTGATGGATGATGACACCATGTTTGATCCATCACTCGCCCTTTGGGCATTTTGATCGCATGCAATCACTCACCCTCAAACTGGCCGCTCGTCGTTATCAAGATTGGGCGGACGTGGTGAGTCTTATCAATGCTCATGACCTGGATGAGTCCTTCATGGATTGCCTCCATACGACGCTCCACCGTGGCTACATCGAATGCCTCGAAGAAAAACGCCGTGAGAATGAGTATCTTGCCAGAGAAGCCGAATGTCTCATCTGACCGATATCCTGTTTGAAAAATCGGGCGACCGCACCATCCTGCACGCCATGCCGATCATGCTGGGGGTGCTCTGCGTTCTGGCCATCGCTTATCGTTTCTACAGCGCTTTTCTCGCTGCCCGGGTCGCGGCGCTCGATGATTCCCGGATCACTCCGGCGCATCGCTTCAAGGATGGTCACAACTACGATCCAACCAACAAATGGGTGCTGTTCGGCCATCACTTCGCTGCTATCGCCGGTGCCGGGCCGCTAATCGGGCCGGTGCTGGCGATTCAGTATGGTTACATGCCGGGGCTGCTGTGGCTGGTGATCGGCGTCTGCCTGGCGGGGGCGGTGCAGGACATGCTGGTACTTGCGGCTTCAGTGCGCTGTGGCGGCAAGTCACTGGCTGAGATCGCACGCAACGAACTGGGTCGCTGGGCCAGCGTCGTCGTGTCCGCGGCCATTCTCTTTATTGTCGTCATCGCGCTGGCGGGGCTGGGTTTCGTCGTCGTCAAGGCATTGGGCGGCGACGAAGTTCGGCTGGCGAAAGGCATGGAAATCAAGTTGCCCGCCGATCAATTGCTCCAGATCGATCCTGAGAAGGCCGTAGCGGACCAGAGGGTTTATCGCTTTCCGGAAGGCTGCGAGGTGTTCTATTCCGCTAACACGCCAACGCATCGATCCGAGGCGTTTCGCATTCAAGTGCCAGAGAACAGCCCGCTGGTTGCCGAGAAGGGCACAGTGACCCTGCCCGACAAATCTCTGGAGTTGGTGCCGGGCAGTTCGTGGGGCACGTTCACGATTGCCTGTACCATCCCCATCGCTCTGCTGATGGGAGTCTACATCACCAAACTGCGCCGAGGCCGCGGGATTCTGGAAGCATCGGTGTTCGGAGCCGTGGGCGTACTGGCGGCGGTCGTTGTCGGCAACTGGGTGCCGGGGTCGCCGTTGGAGAGATACTTCTCGCTAACAAATGATCAAACGATCGTGGCCTTGGCGGCCTATGGATTCATCGCCGCGGTGCTGCCGGTGTGGCTGCTCCTATGTCCGCGCGATTACCTGTCGAGCTTTCTCAAGATCGGGACGGTCGCACTATTGATCGTCGGCGTTTTCATCGCCAACCCGAAGCTCGAATGCCCGGCGATCAACCAGACGTTCCTGAACGGCGGGCCGACCTTCAAGGGAAGTGTCTTCCCTTTCGTATTCATCTGCATCATGTGCGGAGCGATTTCGGGGTTTCATGCGCTCGTGGCTTCCGGGACGACGCCAAAAATGCTGGACAAGGAAAGCCACATCCGCACCATCGGTTACGGAGCGATGTTGATGGAAGGGCTAGTTGGCATTGTGGCCCTGATCGCTGCGTCGTCCCTGAGACCCGAACTGTACTACGAGATCAACACCGGCCTGCCGGAATTGCCAAAATATCAGAAAGACCTGGACGAACTCTACGCCGCTCTCGCCGTCCCCGAGAGCAAGGATCCCCTGCACCCGCTCAACGTCGATGCCCCGCAACACTTGCAGCTCAGCGAGGTGGAGCGCCGGGTTGGCGGTGAAGCTCTGCGCGGCCGTACCGGAGGAGCCGTCACCTTGGCCGTGGGCATGAGCTTCATTCTCAGCGACGCTTTCGACACCACCACGCGCACCCTAGATTCGGCCCTGAGCTGGACGGGGTTGCACGTCGGCAACGTGTCGATCGACGGCATCATGAAATACTGGTACCACTTCGCCATCATGTTCGAAGCGCTGTTCATCCTCACCACCATCGACGCGGGGACGCGGATTGCCCGCTTCATGTTGCAGGAAGCGCTCGGCAAGGTCTATCCGAAGTTCGAGCGAACCGACTGGCTGCCAGGTGCTCTGCTGGCCACGCTGGTTGTCACTGCGGGCTGGGCCGCCTTGATCAAGACCGGCTCGATTAGCACGATCTGGCCAATGTTCGGCATCGCCAATCAACTTCTGGCAGTGGTCGCGCTTGCCCTGGTGACCACGCTGCTCATCAACACGGGGCGGGCGCGGTATGCCCCAGTGACCCTGCTGCCGATGTTGTTCGTGACGGCGACGACAATGACGGCGGGAGGGCAGATGATCGGATATCAGTTTCCCGAAACGATTGTGCGGGGGCAGAAACTTCTGGAGGCGGGAGATGCGGCGGGCAATCAGTTGGTGTTTACGGGTGTGTTGAACATTGCACTTAGTGTTTTTGTGATTGTTTGCGTCAGTACGCTGCTGCTGATGGCGGCGAGCCGGTGGCTCGCGGTGCTGGGTGGGATGGTACCGGGGCGGAAAGAAGCTTGATCAGGAGATTGCAAGCAGATGAGTTTCATTCGTTCGAGCGGTGAGAAGGACGACAGGAGCCGGCCTTTCCCTTGGCTGTGCGCTAACTGCCATACCCGATCAATCGTGCCTGCCGTAATCGATTACACGGCCAAGGTCAAGCACGATGGGGTCGTTCACGAACTTCATCTCCGTGACTTGGAGGTGCCGCGTTGCCAGAATTGCGACGAGACGGTAATCACGACCGTTGCCGATGAGCGGATCAACGATGCCCTGCGCACTCACCTTCGCTTGCTCACACCTGCGCAAATACGGAAGGGGATCGAAAAACTCGAACTTGAACAACAGCAAATGGCCGAACAACTGGGCGTTGCCCCAGAAACGATCTCACGATGGGTGAACGGCGCATTGATTCAATCACGCGCGATGGACAACTTGCTGCGGCTGTTCTTCGAGTCCGAAGAGGTGCGCAAGCTCCTTCAACGAAGATTTGAGCCGGCATTGTTGAACGATTTTGCCTCGGTGACCGAAGTGCAGGGTGTGTCGTGAAAGAGTTCATCGTTTACGGGAGCCAGGACCAGCCTGCTCACGCCAGCACCTCCTTCACCACCTTCCCAAACACGTCCGTCAACCGATAGTCCCGCCCCTGAAACCGGTAGACCAGCTTCTCATGGTTCAGCCCCATCAGGTGCAGAATCGTCGCCTGCAAGTCGTGAACGTGGACCGGATTCTCCGTTACGTGATAGCCGAGGTCGTCGGTCGCACCATACGTGAAACCAGGCTTCACCCCCGCCCCCGCCATCCAGATGGTGAACGAGTGCTGGTTATGATCGCGGCCCAGCCATTTGGAACCGTCGCGTTCTTCGTTCATCGGCGTGCGACCGAACTCGCCGCCCCAGATCACGAGCGTGTTGTCCAGCAGGCCACGGCGTTTGAGGTCTTTGATGAGTGCGGCGACGGCTTGATCGGTCTCCTTGCAGCGTTCGACCAGGCCGTAACGGATGTCGGTGTTCATCGCTTCGCCATGACTGTCCCAGCCCCAGTGATAGAGCTGGACGAAACGCACTCCGCTCTCCACCAGCCTGCGGGCCAGCAGGCAGTTGTTGGCGAATGCTTTCTTGCCGGGCTGCACGCCGTACAACTCGTGGACCTCCTTCGGTTCTTTGGAAATGTCCATGATCTCGGGAACGCTCGTCTGCATCTTGTAAGCCATCTCGTATTGAGAGATGCGCGTCTGAATCTCCGGGTCGCCGACGGCCTCGAGCTGGAGTTCATTCAAGGCGCGGATGGCGTCGAGAGAACGGCGGCGCTGGCTCGCGTCCATGCCGGCGGGGTTGGAGAGGAAGAGGACCGGATCACCCTGGGAACGAAGCTGCACACCCTGATGAATCGTGGGCAGGAATCCACTCCCCCACAACGATGCGCCGCCGTCGGGTGCCGCGGTGCCGGAGACGAGCACGACGAAGCTGGGGAGGTTTTTGTTCTCGGTGCCGAGACCATAGGAGAGCCATGAACCCATGCTCGGCCGGCCTAACCGCGGCGAACCGGTGTGAACGAAGAGCTGTGCCGGGGCGTGGTTGAACTGGTCGGTGTGCATCGACTTGATGATGCAGATGTCGTCGGCGACCGTGGCCAGGTGCGGTAGCAGGTTGGACAACTCCTGCCCGGATTTGCCATGCTTGTCGAACTTGTGCGGCGAGCCGAGCAATTTGGGAACGCCCTTGATGAAGGCGAACTGCTGGCCGCGGATGTATGACTCCGGGCAAGGCCGGCCATTCAGGTCGTTCAGCTTCGGTTTGAAGTCGAACAAGTCAAGGTTTGATGGGGCGCCAGCCATGTGCAGGTAGATGATGTTTCGCGCCTTGCCGGGAAAGTGCGGGTGGCGCGGCGCTAGCGGATTGTCCGCTTCGGTCGATGACGGCGCCGCGAGCAGGCGGTCGTTCAATAATGAGGTAAGTGCGAGCACGCCGAGGCCGGTCCCGCAGTCTTTGAAGAACTGCCGGCGGGTGCGGTATTTGAGGTATTCTTCGTGGAGGTTCATGGTAGGTCTCTCGTTCGGGGCAAAACAACTATTATACACGGGTGTAGCGCATTGTTGATAGCGCCCTGCCAGCTACAGCACGATCCATCTTGCCTGGCTTACGCCATTCCGGCTACAATCCCCGCCTCGTATGACCTGGTATTCTACCCCTCGAACAGAAAGGATTTCTCATGAGGACCCTCCTTACAGCATGCATCGGATTATTGTTGCTGGCTGAGACCATTATGGGAGCCGATCCCGCTCCTCCCAGCCCGGTGCCGCAGCCCGCTGCACCCGCCAATCCTCCATCGCCTTCGGCTAACTCTGAATGCCCGCTGCCACCACCCCCCGAACCTGTCACCATCAAGCGACTCGTTGCTCAGCACAAGGAGCTTGTGCCAACGCTCAGCGCGGCACTGGAGGATTCGGATTCGCAGGTACGCCAAATGGCCATGAGGACCCTATACAAACTCAACCAGGAAACCGGTGAGCAGAAGAAGTTCATCCCAACGCTGATCACGGCATTGAAAGACTGTGATGCGGGAGTGCGGACTACCGCTGCCGGGATTCTCCTGCAAATCGGCAAAGAGGCGGTGCCGGCCTTGCAGCAAGCGTTGAAGGACAAAGATCTGGAGATACGCGCCAATACCGCACAGGTTCTAGGGCAGCTGGGTGCGGATGGGCGTGATGCCATTCCGGCACTGATCGCAACCATGAAGGACGAAGACAAAGAGGTCCGCCGCCGGGTTGTTTTCGCCCTTGATCGAATCGTGACAGGAATTCCCGTCGTGATCCAGGCCCGACCAGCTTCCCTGCGCCAAGCTAGTAATGATCCAGGCCTGCTCTTGCCGGCGGATATTCCAGCGGGGGCTTGTTGCCCTGCACCGTACTACGCCCCGCCACCGACTGGTCTGCCCGGGTACCGGAACTCCATTGAGTGAACTGTTTTCAGAATTCACGCCAGAAGCGCACGCAGCCAAACTTCCGAAGTCTTCCGAGACTTCGGAAGTTTCATTTCTTCTCCGGAATCAACTCGAAACACACCAATCGATCCTTGCCCCTCACATACAGCAACCCATGCGACAGGATCGGCGCCGCCCAGCAGGGATACTCCAGCAACGCCCTCTGTTTCATGCCGGCCGCTGGGAACTTCTCTTGGTTGTTCAACTCCATCCGCGACACTTCTTCGTACTTTTTCGGATTGACCTTGAGCAGCAGCAACAGGCCCTTCTCGCTCAGGCAGAGGAAATGGTCATCCACCATCAGCAGCGATGTCCGCGTCAGGTCGGCCTTGCTCCACATGACCTTGCCGCTGGCCAGTTCGATGCAGCGCAGTTCGGCGTTGCCGGTGTGCCGGCCGCTGCATGCGTAGATATAGCCGTCGTGATGGATCGGCGTGTTCCAGTGGCACTGCATACTCTTCTCTCGGGCTTTTTGGGCATCGTTCCAGAGGATTTCGTAGCCGCCCGGTTTGACCTTGAGCAGGGCGCTGCCGGGACCGTAGGTTTCGGAGATGAAGACGCGATCGCCGACGACGACGGGGTTGCCGGCGTTGACGCTTTCGAGGAGATCGGCTCGCCAGGGGAAATGGAAATCGACCTTGCCGCTGGCCGGATCCATGCCGATGAGGCCGCCGCGAGCGAAGACGAAACACCAACGCCGGTTGTCGATGGTGGCCAGGACCGGGCTGGCATAGCTGGCCAGCTCATCCGTGACTCGATATCGGACCTTGCCGCTGATCTTGTCGAAGGCGACAATGCCGCTCTTATTCCCGCTGAGGCGGGCGAACGGAACCTCTTCACCCCCCTTGGGGCTGCCACCGACCTGAACGATGAGCTGATCGCCTTCCACGATAGGGGTGCTGCCGACGCCGAAGAAGTTCTGCACGACGCCGAACTCGGTCTTGGTATCGACCTTCCAGAGGAGCTTCCCGTCCGTGGCCTGAAGGCAGTGCAGCATCCCTTCGACGCCGAAGATATAGACGCGGTCGCCGTCGATCACTGGGCAACAGCGCGGGCCGTTGTTGTAGCCATACATGTCGTCGTAGCTGGTCGGATATTCGAATTTCCAGAGGAATTCGCCGGTTTCGCTCTTGAAGCAACTCAGTCGGGCGTTGTCCTCCTGGCGATCGAACTGAAAGAGCCGGCCCTTGCTGATGGACGGCATGTCGTAGCCGGTGCCGAGCTGTTTCTGCCAGACGATGCGCAGGCCGGCATCCGGCCAGGGTAAGATGATGCCCTTTTCCGCCGAAACGCTATTGCCGGTCGGTCCGAGGAAACCAGGCCAATCGCTGCCGGCCTTGCGAGTGCCGAGGTTCGTGTCGTCGGCTGCTTTCACAGCATGGAGTTCCAGGCAGCCGATGAATGCGAGGCAGCAGAGCAGCTTCGAGAATGATTGCATGATTACTCCTTGTAGAACGGAATTAATTCCGTTCTACTTGCAGGCGAGCCGCCGGGTTGATCCCGGCGGGACTCCGCGGGACTACGGCGGGATCTACAACAGGGCGGGCGGCCGCCGTTCGCTGCTGATAGTGGTCCGTTCGGGATAGCGGACATCGGTCCGTCCAGTCATCTGACGGAAGCGGTAACTGGCCATGAACCAGAGTGCCACCGCGCCGCCTGCCCAGAAGGCCAGACCCATTAGGGCATAGGCAATGAACTCCAGGAACTCGGACCTTCCATAGTCTCGGTCAATTTCCTTGCCCTGCAAAGCGAGAAGGCCAAGCGTGAACGGCGGCGTCAGCCCGGCAGCTTGAAACTTCAGGAGGAATTCGAATTCCCGACCCGAACGCGTGAAGAATGTCAGCAGACCGCAGCATAGCGTGAGCATCCAGTGACCAAATGCCAGAATCGTGATCGTCAACAACGTCCAGACAACCGAGCGCAGGCTGGACCGGCTGACAACTGAAAAGAAGATCCCCAGGCTGGCAACGAACGCCGCGAAAACGAGCCATGCCGCCAGCAACAGCGGCAGAGCGACGATGTGCAACCCATTGCCGATGACACCCAGCCCCCAGATCGCGCCTAGCCAGAGCCACGCCCAGCGCACGCTCAGGAGGCTGCCCAGCCATTTGCTGAAAAGAATGTTGTCGCTGTCCATCGGCGTCGTCAACAAAGTGTCGAAGGTTTCCCGTTCGCGCTCGCTGGTAATGCTTGTCGAAGCACGCACAGCCACGCTCAACAGGAGAAAGCAGGCAACTATCGTACCGACGGGCCGAACGGAGGAGGTGTTCATCGTCATGCCGATCCGGTCCCACGAGGAATACCTTGAATAATAATAATTCGAATGATCAGTCGGGAATCCTTCGTTAAGAAATGTAACGAGCGCATAACACAGGATCGTCAACGCCGGGATGAAACTGACCACAACGAGGATATAGACGATAATGCGTCCGAGCCAGTGAAATCGGAAGCCAGGCTCGGCAAGAATCTCTTTCCATAGCATCGGAGAATTACCGACGGGCGGCCGATGTTTCACGCGCCAGCTCCGCGCTGTTTTCCGCGTGGAGGTCGAGGATTCCTTCAAAGCAACAGCGCGTACCCGCCACACCGACAGGGCTGTGCAGACCGCGATGGCCACCCCGTGAAAGATTGCAAAATTCCGCAGGAGCAGGAACATGGTATCACCCAGCGTCTGTCGGCCCCAGTGTGCGGCAAGTTCGATCACCACCATCAGGGGGTTGCCGGCGTTGAAACTGTCCGCCAACCCATTGGCGATGAGCAATGGAGTGCCGCTCAGGAGGTCCCAACCGGGCATCGCCAGGAGAACAATCGCCAATTTCAGTAATGACCCGACAATCACGTAGGCTATCGCGGTCAGGTAGGCGAGGATGATGGCGTCGCGCGGCTTGCGGGAGTGGACCGACCAGAGAATGCTGAGTGCGGCCAGGCTGGCGGCTGTTAGTCCGGTGGCTGCGAAGCCTGCCAGCACATGATCGGGATCGATGCCGCCGATGAATTGCAACATGGCGAGGATGGGCAACCCGGTGAGCACAAGCAGGGTGAGGTTGGCCAACCGGGAGACCAGCTTGCTCAGCACAATTTCCCGATTTCGCAGGTCGGTGGCCAGAATGAATTCCAATGTCTTGCGTTCCTTCTCGTCGGCAATCGCTCCCGCAGTGTAGGCCGGCGTCAGGATCAGCACGAAAGCATATTGCACCGCCATGAAGAAAACAAAGAAACTGGCGGCGAACTCGGCCATGCGATTGGCGGGGACGGTGCCGCCGCTGTCATGAGCCAGAAAGACACAGAACAGCACGAACAACATAAGGACGCCATACGCGGTGCGGATGAAGAAGTACCGGCTCCGGCGGGCGGTGCGCACCAGGTCGTAGAAAAGCACCGGCCCAAAGAGCTTGATCAGGCCGCGCCGCGAGAAGATCGCCAGCACCAGCACCAGCACAGTCCAGAGAACGACCTCCAGTTCCGCGGAAAGGTCGGCGCGAAAACACAATACTGCGATGACACCGGTCAACCAGCAAAAAAACGCAACGCGCTCCTGCCACGACTGCCAGCTATTAGACCAACCGACGTTTCGCTGGAACCAGGAGGCGCAATTATTCACAAACGACGACATGCACAATGACCCAACCAAACAACTGGGGAAGCTGTGGAAGCGGCAACGGTCTTACCGCCTATGATGTCAATCAGGGGATACCATACCACACCTGGGGCTTCCTGGAAATGATTCATGCATACATCTCCTTGCCAGGCTCTCATATACTACTGGTAGCTGCGCGGATAATGTGGCGGCAAGTTTTCAACTTGCCGGTTCCGACCGGTTGGAAACCGGTCGCCACAGTCTCACTGGCCGCGCAGCTACCAGTAGGAGATAGTCGAGGTGAATGTTGAGTGAGTGACCACTGTGGGGAGCCAAACATGCCTTTGGACGATGAGCGACAGCAAGACGATCAAACCCAGTTGCAGACGGAGCCATTCTCCTCCGATGCCGAAGATGCTACCGCCGATCCAACGGTTCTGACGGTAGGCCGGATCGATGCCATGCTGGCGGGACCGGAGCATTGCTGCACGGTAGGAAGCTATCAGATTGTGGAACGGCTCGGTTCCGGCGGCATGGGGAAGGTCTACAAGGCCATTCACCAGACGATGGGCCGGACGGTCGCGCTCAAGATCATGTCGCCCCGTCTGGTCAACAAGGAACGCGCCCAGGCCCGATTTCAGCGCGAGGTGCGTGGGGCCGGGCGATTGGCTCATCCAAACATCGTCATGTTCCACGACGCGGCCGAGGAACGCGGCCTGTGGTTCCTCGTCATGGAACACATCGAAGGCGCGGACCTGGGCACCCTGGTTCGCCGGCACGGCTTGCCTCCGCTCCCGGTAGCCTGCGAGATCATCCGCCAGGCAGCGCTTGGCCTGCAACATGCCCACGAGCAGGGGATGGTTCACCGCGACATCAAGCCGGGTAATCTGATGCTGGTGGTGGGAAGACAAGGAGACAAGGAGACAGGGAGAGGGGGAGACAAGGAGATCGAGCCCGACGCGCAAGCAAGGGCCCTTGCTTGCGCGTCGGACTCTGTCACCTTGCCTGATTCCGGCTGGCCCGAGCAGCCTCTTGTGAAGATCCTCGATTTCGGCATCGCTCGGTTGGAATCACTCGACAATGATCCGGACGCGGATACTACTTCTGCTCTGACCCAGGAAGGGAGTCCGGTTGGGACGCCGGAGTTCATGGCGCCCGAACAGGCCCTGAACAGTCGCAAGGCCGACATTCGGTCGGATATCTACAGTCTGGGTTGTACCTTCTATTACTTGCTGACCGGTGGAGCGCCTTTCACCGGCGACACCGCGTTCGAGATCTTGAGCCAGCACATCCATCAACCACCCGAACCGGTGCGGAGCCGGCGGCCCGAGATTCCACCGGCACTTTCCGCCGTGGTGCAGCGAATGCTGGCCAAGTCACCCGGTGACCGTTACCAGACACCCCAGGAAGTCGCCTTGGACCTCCTGCCCTGGACCGATCCCTTTGCTCCCACGGCAACCGGCAGCACTACGAGTAAGCCGAAAGCAGACGCTCTCTATGCGGCCTACCTGAACAAGGGAAGCAACCAGCCCGCCGGTGCCATGCCAGGTCCCGCGGCTCCATCTGGCAACATGCGGGCGTTGTTCTACAGTGGGCTTGCTCTCCTGGCATTGATCGTTGTGTCAGCATTGTTCGGCGTCGTTGCGCTCAAGCTGTATGACCGTCAGCACAACAATGCTCCAGCGCCGCCCGGGAGGAACGGGGATGCGCAACAACCGCCGGGAAACAAGGGGGATGCTGCACACAACATCAAAATGATAGCGTTCCCGGCCGGAACGTTTCAACTCGCTGGCCCTGATGGCCGGATGGTCACGTTCCATCAAGGGTTTGAAATATCGGCGACCGAGGTGACGAAAGCCCAGTTTGCCCGTTTCGTTGAGGCGCTTCCCTACCAGACCGCTGCCGAACAAAACAGCAAGGGTTCGTTTGTGCTGCGGCCGAACGGGGAGTGGGTTCGTACTCCGGCTGCCACCTGGAGAGAGTGCGGCCTGGAGTTGAGTCCCGACTCGCCTGTCGTGTGTGTGACCTGGGAGGACGCTATCCAGTATTGCAACTGGCTGAGCAGAGAGGAAGGCCGGCGAGAATGCTATTCGCAACCCGATCCGGAGAACCCGGTCTGGATCTGCGACTGGATGGCGGATGGCTATCGGCTGCCGACCGATGCGGAATGGGAATATGCCGCCCGCGCCGGCCTGCCGACATTGCTGCCGGAGCCAGGGAGCGCACTCGCCGACTACGCCTGGCTGAAGGAGAACGCCGCGGGCCGGCCACACCGAGTGGGTGAGAAGAAAGCAAACCCACGGCAGCTTCACGACGTCTGGGGCAACGTCTGGGAATGGTGCTGGGACTGGGAAGGGCCGGACTCCGGCAAGGAACCGGTGGATGATCCCAAAGGTCCCCCGATGGGAACCCAGCGCATC